>Ga0163223_100006_pt1 | contig 216502 bp, 172 predicted proteins | sample MSEWel2016_02_17_2_FD_113147 | JGI IMG/M metagenome (GOLD analysis project Ga0163223, IMG submission 113147) | Subsurface microbial communities from deep shales in West Virginia, USA - MSEEL Well Study Marcellus 5H_2016_02_17 ...
TGATGCTGGATTAGTCCATTGTCGCTATTTCCTTGTCCACGATGATTGTTTCCTGTTCCCTGAACGTTGCGGAGCGGTCGATTGGGACCATAAAAAGACCGCTCCAAAAATGAAGCGGTCCCGTTTCAAAAGCTATTGTGGCATTTCCGGAGCGTTCCTGGTGCTTCCGTTTTTGCGTAGCTTTTTGATTTCCTCCACCAAGGGATCTTTCTTCCCAAGCAGCCCGACGATCAGTTCAACGGTTGCTGAGCCGTCGTCGTAAGCAGTGCTAAGTGTTTCCTGTGCCAGACTGGTTGCAGCCTTGGCGGCTGCTTTGGCTTCGGTTTGACGACCTTCGGCCTCGTCGGCAGCCGTCAATTCGGTTTGCAACTCGGTGATTTTGGTTGCCGGGTCGTAGCCCTTTGCTGTCAATAACGGGGCATTTTGCCCTAAAATAGTAATCAATTGCGAAACAAAATCGCGTTTTTTCGACTCACTTAAACCACTCATTGTTAACTTTGTTTTTGATAGTGATAATAAATTGTTATCGTTGGGGTCGCCTGAAAGCTTTCCACGGCACAGGCGGCCTTTTTTAGTGCCGGATGATTCTCCGGCATAACCACTACCGCAGTAATGGTTGAGTAGATCTGTTTTTATTTTTTGCCCGGCAGTGCCGACTTGTTTGTCGATAGCTTTCTCTTTTCCGGTAGCTGTTAACCGGTGATTCGGCACAGCCCTGTCCCGGTTCTTTCTTTGTTATCGGTATTCCTCTCCTGTGCTGTTGATTATGGGGTGCTAAACCTGAATCGTGAACCAAGATAACGCTATTGAACTAAATAAACAATAGTATTGCATAAATAAGTGAGCAAAAGGTCGATTTTACTATTTGTAATGAATGGGTAACGAGCTGCTTGACCTGGCTGACCGCAGATATGACCCTGCTATTGTTCAATCATAAGTATTGCGGATTTCACTTCTGCTAACGATAGCCAGGTCCCCGACTTCGCCGGAAGGCGAAAGCGCAAAGGCCTGTCAAAGTAGCCCGGGCCGGCGGTGGAGGGAAGGATTCTTGGCGGGTATCCCGGGCAGTGCGCCGGAAAGAAAAAATCCTGACGCGCGTGGAAGGATAACTTTGACTTGATCTTTTTTGATTACTTTTTGGTATCAAAAAAGTAATTGGGGTTTGGGGCAACGCCCCACCACATATAATAAAAACAAGACCCTAGATATTAGACGTTAGATACAAGAATAAAGAACCAAGAGCCAAGAGGGTGAGATAGCAGCAATCAGCTGAAAGATACTAGAATCAAGATTAATAGATCATCAGATTTTCGGATATTCAGATAACCAGATGACCGAACAGGCAGAGCAACCCGCTGAAAGATCCTGAAACGAGTTCAGGAAGACGAGTCTTCAATTGGGATAATCAAGTCCGCCACTTCGCCAATAGGCGAAAAGCTCGGCCTACGAGGGTTTTGAACCAGAAAACAAGGGAAAAGTCGCAGTGTACAGTTACAGTATTCAGTAGTGGTTCCCCAACTTCGCCGAAAGGCGAAAAGTGCGAAGGCCGTCAAAACGCCCGGGTGAGGGTTCGGTTTGACTTGATTTTTCTTTGTTTCGTTTCATCTAATGCTATTGCTTATTTAAGGGCATTATATGGATCTTTCGATTCATCTAAGGAAAAGAAATGAAATGGGGTTTGCGCTGAAACTATTTTCGCCCATCTAACCGGTGGTAAACGGAATTAGCGAAAGCCAAAATACCATATCAGTTGTCACCGCTTGGTTCATGGCTACTGAACTCATTCAATAGAACGCTTTTCGTTTTTCTCAGTCTCTGACCGTTTGCAACGATTGGTCTTCGTTAAACAGTCGTTGAGCAAACGAACAAACGGGTACGATTTTCAATTCATTTTTGCGGGCAAAGGCGATCGCTTCCATCACCAGTTGCTTTCCAAAGCCTTTTCCTTTAAACGGAGCCTCCACACTCGTATGCTCAATAGTGAATTTCGATTCTCCACTCCAGTTGAAAACCAATTCGCCGGCAAATTCATCGGCTTCGTAAATAACAAAACGGCCGGCCTGGCCATCTCCTTCCTGTTCAATCTCTATCATTAGTCTAGTGCTCCTTGATGCTTAAAGCCCCTGACGGGCATTTGGATACCTGGTCGATCAACTCCTGAGTGGTGGCATTTTCAACCTGAATCCATGGTCTTGCTTGTGGGTTGTAAACTTGCGGCAGGGTTTTTACACACACGCCGGAATGAATGCATCGGTCGGCTTTCCATAAAATGGTAATCTCGCCGTTACTGTACTCTTTTGTTTCCATAGTCATCTATTTATCGAATTAACAAACGGGCTGAACGCTGTTGAATAAACTAATTTCAAGAAGTTCTGCGACGAGGATAGCCCGCTTCACCGATTTTCTTTATTGTGGTCTCAATAAGAAGCATTTGCTGTGCTCAATTGTTCACCGGTGCAAGTTAAATGATTCCTGCTTTCGTGTTATCTGTTTGGTGCAGTCGGAAGTCGGCTTGTTATCCGGATGACAGATAACGCCTGCAAGCTTATCCCCATCGTCTATTTTTTAACAATCGTTCGTCGAATCGACTGACCGGCAATCTTACATTCAACGAAATAAACCCCAGGCTCGAAATCAGTTAAATTGATGGAGTTGTTATCTAAAGGTAGCTTTGAGCGAATTAAACTTCCGTGGATATCAAAGATCGTAACTTCATCTACCTTTTGACTTGTTTGAATCGATAAAATACCGGAGGTTGGATTCGGGTACATTGTTAGTTCATTATCCGAATTAAGCTGGTTTACGGCCACATTTATACTGAAATTAGCCGTTATCGATTTCGACGCATCCATTTTTACATAAATCACCGTGTCGGCACTTGTCAGGTCTCCTGTCCATCCGGTAAAGTCGTTCCCCGCTTGTGGGCGTGCAGTGAGCTTCACGTAACGCCCCGGCATAAAAAGCGTTTCGGCTGTAGTGCTAATCACTTCGCCATTGCCGGCTTCACTTACTCCCAATTGGTATATTTTTTCTTTAGGCCACTCCATCACCGAAGCCAGCGAAAGTATGGCGCAATACCCATGCGGATGACTGGATGTTGGCGTACTTACTGCAGATTGCGCAACGTACGAAGAATAGCTGTCTTTAATTCCCATTCCACCAACAAATCCATTTATTACAGGTCGGTTGCCGGAGTCCAGTGTAATTTTTGCCTGCATGCCAGCCCACCCTTTGTCGATCACATCGGTATAGGAGGAGTCGAGATAACCTTTCGTAATGGCTTTTTTAAGCATATACAGAAACATCGCACTGCCCGAAGTCTCGATCCAGTTTGACGACTGATCTCCCCTATCGACCACCTGGTACCAAAGCCCGCTTTCTTCATCCTGTGTTTCCTTTATGCCTTGCGCCAAACCTTGCACGAGGCTTATAAAATCGTTGTACTTTTCATGCTCCGTCGGAAGGTTGTCGAGCATATCAACCAGTGCCATGCAGTACCAACCCATTCCGCGCGACCACACCATGGGCGAACGTCCATGGTCGTCGGCCCACGAAGCAGCCTTGGTTTCGTCCCATCCGTGATAAATCAAATGATTACTGGTGCTGTAAGCATGTTCCGCCAATAATGTAGTTTGAAAGGAGGCCTCATTGGCGGCATACTCCAGGTCATCGAACGCTTTTCCATATACTAGCAAAAAGGGTTCGGCCATGTAAATACCATCGGCCCACATTTGGTTGGGGTATTTTTGCTTGTGCCAATAGCCACCCGACGGATTTCGTGGCTGGGTGTCGAACTCAGCACGAACTTTATCTGCGGCCTTCTTGTATTTTTCTAATCCGGTTTCTTCGTATAAAAACACCAACAGTAATCCCGGGTGTATGTGATCCAGGTTATTGGCACTCGAATCGAAACGAATATTACCATTGGCATCGACATACGAATCGACATATTTTTTCACATAGTCGAGGTAGTCCGGGTTTTGACTGTAATGGTATATTTTCATCATCCCATACAACACAATGCTGTTCGAGTACTCCCAGCCTTTGCCGGTTAAATCGTTAATCGAATTTGGATGCCGATCCATAATGGCATCAGAGAATTCTTCGCCCCAGTTGGTTTCCTGCGCGGGCACTGCTGAGATATATAACGAGCAGAGGATCGTTAAGATAAAAGGTAATTTTTTCATGTTACTGTAATGGTTTGCTTTTAGAGGTATCATATGGAATTCGCTTTAAATAATCATGCTTCTGTGTGTGAATGTTTTTACATGCTCGTTTCATCTGACTGATATCTGTTTTAATCTTCAATAAAGAAACTAAAAAATAGCCTTCTTATAAGCATTAATCTCAACTTGCTAAAAGCGATTTTAAAAAGTGCAATTGGATTCTAGCACACCACAAAGTCCCCTTTAGGGGATTTAGGGGTAAAAAAGCACAACATCCGATTAACACATTTCAAAAACATTTTCCGTTATGGCGCATGAAAGGTTTACCACCATTCAACACCGCTTGATTGCGCCATTTCAAATGCGAATGCCTTTTCCCCCAGGCGTTGCCTGGGGCTATTGTTGTACAACCTTTTCAGGGTAAAGAAAAGAGGAATAGAAATCGCATGGAGCAATCCGCTGAAAGATCCTGAAACGAGTTCAGGATGAGGAGCATTCTATTAGGGCATTTAAACGACCATCAATTTTATCTTACAAGAAGAAGAAGAAGAAGTGATCCCTGAATGATTCGACTACTCAAAATAGCCGGTATACTTCGCGGGCCATTCAGTAATCGATTTGATGCGGATATCTTTGTAAAAGCATTCGGCGGCTTCGCTTTGCAGCTGAATCTTGCCCTTGGTGAGCGGGGTGGTTTTTCCATCAGTCACCACCCGCGAGTGTTGCAGCACCATCACCACCCGGCCATTCACAATGTGCAGGCTTTTATCGCCCAGGGTAATCAGTTCCAACGTGGTCCACTCACCGTCGGGACTTTCATTATTCACACTGCGCAGGCAAAAGCCATCGCGCCCGGTTCCGGAACCAATCGACAAAAAGGGTTGATCGTGTCCGGCTACCGTATTCATCATTCCCTCAGGAAGAAAAGCACGTATGTCAATGGCCGAATTGGCAATGCTCCAGTAGTCACCCATGTGCCCCTCCATCACCTGAAACTCCTGCGACAGCATCCACGAACGCCAGTAGTCAACACCGGCTTTACCAATGGAATGATACAGCAAACCGGAATCTTTCAGTTTGTCCAGTCGGGGTTCATATTTTTTGTCACCCCACTTAATTTGCAGACTGAGATGATAATTTTCAAATTCCTGTTTACTAAAAATGCAGCCATATATTTCGCCACTCACCTGAAGGATGAGTTCGCCATTTTCTTCCAGCATGCTAAAAACACCGGTTTGGTCGTTGTTGTAACCAATTGGTTCAATTGGGTTCCCGTTTTCATCAGTCGGTTGTTTGCCATCGTAGCTATTCTGATGCCGGTAACTCAAGTAGGTATTCCATTGCGACAATTCCTGATCTAAAAGATAAGTCCATTTTTTTTCGGGAGGAGTGAATGATGGGAATACTAAAAAAATTGCCAGTAAAACAGCCAATGGTCTCAGCGGTTGAATTTTCATTACAGTTGATTAAGTTGTTTTCGTACTTTTTTTGAAGGAAGATTAAAGGTAGTTTTTCAAAAATCAAAAAGCAAGTTGATGCACCATGACAATGATGCCCGGTGTTTTCAAGTCTAAAATCACAGGCACGTGCCGGCTTTGTACATCTTCAGCTTACCGCCTGTTGCTGATTTTCTTATTTCTGAATCAGAAAAATGCCTCCAAGCAAAAGTAAGATACCAGCAATGCGGCTTGGAGAGATGTGTTGCACGGTGAGGCCAAATAAGCCAAAATGATCGATCACCGAAGCAGCAATCAGCTGCCCCCCGATAGACGCCGCCAACACGGTACTCACCCCAATCTTAGGAATAAAGAAAATGACTGATGACACAAAGATGGCTCCCAGCATACCGCCGCCAAATAAATACCAAGGAGCCGCTTTTACATGTTCCCAGTCGGGTATTTGTGTTCTGAAAATCAGGTTTAGCCCAACTAAGCAGACAAAACCAACCATAAAATTAACCAATGCTCCTTGCATTGGGTGTTTTAAAAAGGTCGTCAGCTGGGTGTTAATACTTCCCTGGATCGCCAGTAAACAACCTATAAGCAATACGATAATCGTGTAAACTATTTTCATGTTCTTCTAAATTTTCAAGTTGTTTCGAAAGACAAATTTAGACAATGTTTTTGTTGTTGAAATAAGAGCTAAAGTAATTTACGCTTGTATTCGATCTGGATTCACGGAGGTTAAATACCAAGCACGTGCATGCGAAGTACGAACAGTGACAGACCTCCAATAAACAGCCACAATAAAATACCCAGTATAAAACTTCGCAAACCTGCTTTTTTAGCTTCGGCAATAGAAATATTGGAACCAATGAGTAGCAAGGCGATAACCATTCCACGTTTGCCTAGCCAGTTTAAATGCGTGTAAGTGGACTGCCACTGAGGAAGGAAATGAGCCGCTACAATGGCGATAACAAACAAACCAATAAACCAGGGGATGCTGAGTTCCCCTCTTTTCTCGTCTTTATTAAACAGGGCAATGACAATCGAGAGTGGAATGATCCACAGCGCACGGGTGAGTTTAACAGCGGTGGCCACTTCCAGGGCTTTTGCACCGTACGAAGCGCCTGCCCCAACCACCGAGCTGGTATCGTGAATGGCAATGGCCGACCAAAAACCAAAGGTTTCCTGGCTAAGTTGAAAGTAGTGACCAATCATCGGGAAAATCACTAATGCAACGGCATTTAAAATAAAGATGACCACCAACGAAAAGGAAATCTGGTAGTTTTTGGCATGAAGAACAGGAGCAACCGCCGCAATGGCACTTCCTCCGCAAATGGCCGTTCCGGAGGCAATCAACCAGCTTATTTTTGATTCAACACGAAGTAGCTTTCCCAATAATAGTCCCATGCCAATTGTGAGAACAACCGAGCCGGCTGTTAGCAGAAGTCCGGCTTTACTGGCTTGTACGGCCAGCGTGAGGTTCATGCCAAAGCCCATCAGCACAATGGAAGCTTGCAATACCCGCGCAGTTTGCTTATGAATGTTTGGATGTCGTATGCCTACTAAAGATAGTCCGATACCGCCAAGCAAGGCTACCGCTGGAGTTATAAACGGCAAAAAGCAGGTTGCAATCGCTATTCCGTAAATCAGTTGAATGTATTTTGTTTGCTTCATAACCGTAGTTGGCTTGTTTTAACGGTTACAAAGGTGGCGCATTGACATAGTTAAATCAAATACTAAAAACTTATATTCGATAACCAAAGGTTATGATAGCAGGCTGCTTTTATAATCCTTTAAGATAGTCGAAAGAACGTGATGGATAGACTTGAAGTCGTGTTGCAGATTCTAAAATTGGTAATGCATTAGAAAATTCCGAAACAGCTGCTGAGTGCTGTTTTCGGGTCCCTGGCGAATGGCTATGCGCAACTTTCGAGAAATGGTTAGCTCTTTGATGTTGAGGCGGACAATGGTTTTCAGCTGCAATTCTTTATTAATGGCTTTTTCCGATACAAAGGCAATGCCTTCAAAATTGACCAGAAAGTTTTTAATGGCTTCAGTACTTCCCAGGTGGATCAGAATATTGAGTTTGTCCAGTTCAATTTTATGCTTTTTCAGGGCATGCTGAATCACCTCCAGTGTTCCCGAACCTCGTTCGCGCAGCACAATGGGGATCTGTTGTAAATCGGCCAGCGACAAATTTTTCCGCTTGCCGTAAACGCTGTTGATGCCGCTAACGACCACAATTTCATCTTCCAAAAAATCAAGATAGCGAATATTGCTTTGCGAGGAATCGTTTTCAACCAAGGCCAAGTCAATTTCCTGGTTCAGCAGCTTTTGCTCCATGCTGAATGAGTTGCCATTGAACAAGTCGAGCTTGATTTGCGGAAACCGTTGGTGGAACGCGGCCAGCACACTGGGGATCAGGTATTGCGAAATGGTGGAGCTGGCTCCAATGCGGAGTGAGCCTTTGTAATCGTCGTTCAACCGGCTCAGTTCAAACTCCAGCTCGTGGTAGCGTTGCTTAATTTGTTTGAGATGAAGATAGGCCAGCTTACCGGCTTTGGTGAGGTAAACTTTGTTGCCCTTGCGCTCAAACAAGGCACTGTTCAACTTGCTTTCCAGCTCTTTGATGTGCTTGGTTACGGCCGGCTGACTAATAAACAAGGCCTCGGCAGCTTTCGAAAAACTGAGGTTTTCGGCAACAGCTAAAAATACTTCATCCCGATAATCCATTTTTTGTACCCTTTTTATTGGACGCCGAAAGTTATGGTTTTTTCAGGAAGGACACTTGTTGTTCAACAAAAAACGCCACTCTCCAAACGAAGAGTGGCGTTAAAAAAAACTATTATTGAGCAATTAAATAAACAAGTTTAAATTGGATTTTTCTGCTTCTTCCAAATAAGTAGCCACTCCACCAATCTCAACGCCGTCGATCAACTCTTCGGCATTCACGCCCATCACGTCCATCGACATTTGGCAGGCAATCATTCTAACATCATTATCCAAAGCTGTTTTTATCATATCTTCAATGGAGTCGACTCGCTTGGCAAGCATGCGCTTTTTCATCATCATCGACCCCATGCCCATCATATTCATTTTGGAAAGCTTTAGTTTGCCCGCATTTTCAGGCATCATCTTGCCAAACATTTTACCCATCAAGTCTTTATTGATTTTAGGTTTGTCGGCTTTTTTGATGATGTTGAGTCCCCAAAAGGTGAAGAACAGCGTAACCTGTTTTCCCATTGATGCGGCACCATTGGCAATAACCAGAGAAGCTAACGCGCGATCCATATCATCGCTAAAAACCACCATGGTTTTGTTTTTGGGCAGTTTTACCGAAACAGGTGTTCCATTGGTTTGTTGCGGTTGTGCTTCGCCGCCTTTTTCAATGACTGCCGTAATAATTCCTTCGTTCGAATCCAGCGTAACCAGCTTATTGCCCGTCATGTTGCACCACGATTTGACGTCTTTGAAAAATCCCGGATCGCTGGCTTTCTGAATCAGGCGTTCGCCCGGTTTCAAGGCTGCCATTTCTGTTTTTAGCTTGAGTACCGGCCCCGGACATTGCAATCCGCAAGCATCTACTTCAATCGTTTTAACATGGCTGGCCAGTGGCGCAGCGATTGGTGAATTCGTTTCCGGTTTTCCGCGGTAAATATGATCGTCTTTCGCAATGTAGCTTGATTCAAAAATGTCCTCATTACTTTGCTTGCAGGTCGTATGTTCGTAGGTTTTGTAACCACCACTCAGGTTATACACTTCGTTGATACCGTTTTGCATCAAAATACGACAGGCAAAATAGCCGCGAATTCCAACCCCACAGTAAACGATGATTTTTTTATCGCGTGGAACTTCGCTGAGGCGTTCGCGAATTTTATCAACTTCAATATTGATCGAACCTTCGATATGTCCCAAGGCGTGTTCGGCAGGCGTACGTACATCAAGCAGGCAGATTTGGGGCCCATGCAGTTTGCTCACTTCAACCCAGTTGATGTTTTTCATGCGGCCGGTAATGATATTTTCGGCCACGTAACCGGCTTGGTTTACCGGGTCTTTTGCCGACGAATAAGGAGGTGCATAGGCATGTTCAATATCTTGTAGATCGTAAATTGTACCGTTGTTTAAAAGCACGGTTGCGATCAGGTCGATGCGTTTGTCGATGCCTTTATAACCAATCATTTGAGCTCCATAAAGCTTACCCGTTTTTGGGTGAAATAGAATTTTTAAGGTGTATGGCAAAGCTCCGGGATAGTATCCGGCGTGTGACGATCCGTGAATAATATTCGAGGTGTACTCAATGCCTTCACGCTTCAGCGCTTTGGCTGATAATCCGGTTGATGCCGCCGTAATATCGAAAACCTTGGCAATGGCGGTGGCAATAGCACCTCTGTATTTCCGGGTGTTGCCCATGACCAGGTTGTCGGCTACAATGCGTCCTTGTTTGTTGGCCGGTCCGGCTAGGTAGGTATTCACATATTTACCAGTTATCGGGTGTGGAAAAGCAATGGCATCGCCTAAAGCATAAATCGATTCATCTTCAGTTTGAAGGAATTCATTGACTTTTATGCCGCCATTTTCAGCAAGTTCCAAGCCGGCTTCTTTGATCAGTTTTGTTTCGGGGCGCACACCAATTGACAGAATAACCATGTCGGTTTCAATTTGTCGTCCGGATTGAAGCTGTACCGTTAAATGATTGGCCGAACGCGTGAACGAGTTTACACCATCTTTCAGGTAAAATTCGACTTCCTTGGTTTTCAAGTGCTGGTGAACTTCAGCTGCCATTTCGTAGTCGAGTGGCGCCATCACCTGACTGGCCATTTCAACAATCGTAACGTTCATCCCCAGTTTGTGAAGGTTCTCGGCCATTTCTAATCCAATAAAACCGGCACCTACAACGACTGCCCGCTGTGGCTTTTGCTCGTCACAAAATGATTTGATTTTGTCGGTGTCAGCAACATTGCGAAGGGTGAAAATCGATGGATCGTTGATTCCCGAGATTGGGGGTTTTACAGGCTCGGCTCCGGGCGACACAACTAACTTGTCGTAAGCTTCGGTGTAGCTCTCTTTTGTTTGGTGATTGACTACTTCAACCGTCTTTTGCTTACGATTGATTTTGGTGACTTCCTGCAGCACCCGAACGTCAACATTTAAACGGGCCTTGAAGCTTTCTGGAGTTTGAACCAACAGTTTGTCCCGTTCGGCAATTGTTCCTCCAATATAATAAGGCAGGCCACAATTAGCATAGGAAATATTTTGTCCTCGTTCGAACATGATAATCTCTGCATGTTCGTCCAATCTTCGTAAACGGGCAGCAGTGGTTGCACCTCCGGCAACTCCTCCAACTATAATATATTTTGCCATTTTTTTTTGATATGAATTAATTCAATTCTTCGACTAAAAACATCTCCATAAATAGATATGCAAATGTCTACATATTTAAAGTTCACTTGTCTTCTTTTTCCAAAATTCAGGATTGAAATAACATTATCTTAATCTTTCGTCGAAAAGAACATATGTGCTGTTTTTGAAATCGATTTCTATTCTGGTTTTTTCATGGGAAAAATCATGATTCGGATTGACTGTGATAAATACTCCAGATTGATTTGACTCTAATTAATTTGAGTGCGAAACTAAATTTCAAGGTCAATTCATGTATTTTTTGTTCTTTTGTGCAATCAAATTCGATGGAATAATGAAGACTATACTCGGCTATTTACTATCTCCGGTTTATTTATTGATATTCGGACTATCGCTTTTAGTATTTCATCCTATTCAGGTTGTTTGTCGCTGGATTGGAGGTTATCATTTAAGAAAGAAATCAGTAGATGTCCTTAATTTTATTTTGGTTTACGGCTTGGTGGTTATGGGTTCCAGAATTCGGTATCGGGGATTTCACCTGCTGCCTCAGGGGCGTCCATTCATTATCGTGTCAAACCACCAATGCACGATTGATATTCCATCCATTGTATGGGGCTTTCGCAAACATCATCCCAAGTTTGTATCTAAAAAGGAATTAGGAAAAGGAATTCCGAGCATTTCGTATAATCTGAAGCATGGAGGATCTGCCTTGATTGATCGTACGAATGGGCGACAATCCATTGTTGAAATTATGAAACTGGGAAAACACATTGAAAAGGAAAACTATTGTGCCAGCATTTTCCCAGAGGGAACGCGAAGTAAAACCGGCGAGGTAAAGAGTTTTCAGCCCGCTGGTATTGCTTCTTTATTACGTGCAGCACCTTCGGCCTGGATCGTCCCCTATGTCATTGACGGCAATAGCAAGCTGATGGAAAAAGGTTATTTCCCTCTCAACTTTGGAAATAAGCTAACATTCACTGTTCTTCCCCCGATCGATCCTGCAGGGCGTGATATTAAAGAGTTAACTCTGGAGATTGAGCAAAAAATCAAAGCACATCTAGGTCAATAGGACTCGATCGTTAAACAACCAATTAACTAGAAGCACCATCAAGTTTTTACAAAAATGAAACGCGATTATTGTGTCTTTTAAAACACCCGGCTTGTGAAGATTATTTAATACGAGATCGACTTAATGCTTTGTACTGCTTCAAAGAACCAGTTTAACATTTACCTCTTGCACAGGGGCTATTGGTTATAAAAAAACCAAAGAAGCCACCGAAAAACATATTTTGAGCCAATTCACCAATACTGATGTTAGAAGTGGGGTTTTCTTTGCTTAAAAAATAGAGCATTAGTCCTGCTACTGCCCCCAGTCCAATATAAAGCAAGGTTTTTTTTCCATGTTGCGACAATAGTGTCCGTTTTACCCAACTACCTTCAGGCTGAATCTCCAATTTTTTAAATTCCATTTTATCCATGCATGCAAATATATACATATTTGAATTAAAAACTAGCATTGTCAAAATTCCTCCTTTGGAAGGTGGTTTTCGAAGGGTAAGCAAAGGAACTCAATACCGAATAATAAACTCATTAGCCCACTCACAAAAAAACCAACCTTCCCCTTTTAGAAAAGCGCTCAATCTTAACCTCATTTACATCGAGTAGTCTTGCTTATTTGGAAAAGGACTAAAAACAAAAAAAAACCTGAAACTCACTAACTACTCCGTTCTCTCCTGAAATTCACCAACTTTTCGAATAAAAAGATAGATCGCGAGAAGTCCTATCAATATATGAACAGTCAACGTATACATGATGTATTCTGGATGACCGGATGTCTCATAGATTCCCATTAACCAAGTATAAAGTCCACTTAAGACAGCACCGATAAAAGTAGCCAGAAAATTGGTTCCCATATACAGGCCAGCTTTCTCTTTGGGAGCAATCCACATAATATATTCCTGAATTCGTGGTGCGGAAATCATTTCGCCAACAGCAAACAGAAAGACGCCCAGAAAGACCAAGCCACCGGCTATTGTGACCGATAAGCCAAGCACTACAAAACCTGAAGCAGCCACCACCAAACCAAATAAAAATGAAGATATAGCACCGCGTTTCTCAAAAATACGGGAAATAGCCAACTGAAATACAATGATAATATAACCGGTATGCGAAATAGCTTCAGCGTTAATTCGCCAAACTCCACTATCCTGACTCGAAATAAATCGAGTAATGCCTGTTCCTAGCACCATTCGGACAGATTCATATAGAGAGGCGGTATCCAGATAATCGTTAATATAAACAGCCAACACATTGAAAAACGCCCAAAACGGCAACCAAAAAAAGACACCCAACAACACCAGAAAACTCAGAAACTTAATGTCGGATAATGCTTCTCCCATGTCTCTGAACTTCTTTTTTAAGGTGACACCTTCAAGCTCGCGCTCTGGTTCATTGTAAAAAAGCAGCGTAATAATAAACATCAGACCCACCGTAGCTGCAGCAGTATAAAAAACATAGTCCCACGACCAGCCCCTCAGTTTCCCCATAACTATTGGTCCAACCGATGCGCCAAGATTCACCATCTGATAAAAGATGCCAAATCCCAGTGTTTTATTTGTCGAATCTGTCGTTGCTCGAACAGTTGATGAAATCAGTGGTTTAAAAATACCGGCAGCAAATCCAATGGTCAGCATGGTCAGCGCAATTCCGCTGAACGTCTGCGTTAAAATCAGCAATAAAATGGCAGGAAGATATGCCATGTACGAAATAATTAACATCTTCTTAAATCCATATCGATCAGCAAATGTGCCAGAAAATAAGGGTATCAGATACGAAAGTGCCAGAAAAATACTCTGAATGACGCCCAGGTCTCCTTTCGAAAAACCAAGTTCGCCCAAGTAAATACCGAAACTCATATAAATACCATAATACGCAAAACGCTCGAGCACCTCAATAGAGTTGGCCACCCAAAAAACCTTTGGAAATTTTGTACGATTACCCATTACTGATTTTTTTGAAGATTTAATTACCGGTTTAAAATTTCGCACCACAAGTTAATTAAATTTGAAACGTATTGAATTCCTTCAAAGATGATTTTTTTCAGGTTTTACACGTCTAAATCAATCGATCAGCTCAGGATAACTTTTTAACGATCAATCGATCAGGACATGCATTAAGTAATTGGGCTATTGTTTTATTGAATGTGGGATGAATAAACTCCGGTGAAATTTCGACCAGTGGCTGCAAAACAAATCGCCGTTCAGCGATTCGAGGATGAGGGATTTCAAGCTCATCATTTTTAATGATCTGGTCATCGTAAAACAACAAATCCAAATCAATCAACCGAGAGCTGTATTGCCCGGAGTGACGAACACGCCCGAGCTTTTTCTCAATTAGCTGAGTTTGCAAAAGTACTGCTTGCGGATCTAAATCAGTCTCAACAATCACTGCCTGATTCCAGAACAAATCATCGGATTCAAAACCCCAAGGCTCAGTTTCGTAAACTGATGAGTATTTGACAATTGAACCAACCATCGATTCCACCAGTTTCAGCGCCTTTTCGAATACCGCGCGCTTATCACCTAAATTACCCCCTAAAAGCAAAAAAAGCTTTGCCATCTTTTGTACATAAAATGTAACGAATTGTGTAAATTCGTACCTATTCTTAAAAACTACAAAGTTATAAACGACATCTTATAAATCACCACTATGAAAAGTTTTTTAAAATATACCCTGGCAACCATTGTTGGGGTGATGATTGCGGGTATTATCATGACCATCCTTTCCATTGGCATTATATCATCACTGGTTTCGATGGGCGAAAAAACGACAACCGTAAAAGATAAAACGGTATTGATTATTCGTCTGGAAAACGAGATTATCGAACGTGCCAATAACAGTCCATTTAGCGATTTAGACTTGCCCGGGTTTGCAGCAACCAAACAAACAGGTCTCGACGATATTCTTAGTTGTATTGAAAAAGCAAAAACAGATGACAATATCGAAGGAATCTACCTCAACCCGTCAACAATTACGGCAGGGCTTGCAACTGTTGAAGAAATACGCAATGCGCTGATCGACTTCAAAGAAACGGGAAAATTCATTTATGCTTATGGCGAAACCTTCTCGCAAAAAGCCTACTATTTGGCGTCTGCTGCCGATCAGGTTGTCTTAAACCCCAAAGGAATTCTAGAACTAAAAGGGTTAAGTGCGCATCGGATGTTTTATAAAAATGCGCTGGAAAAAATAGGCGTTGAAATGCAAGTCATACGACACGGTAAATTTAAAGCCGCTGTTGAACCGTATTTGCTGGAAAAAATGAGTCCTGAAAACCGTCTGCAAACAGAAAAATACACAAACAGCTTGTGGAACCAAATGTTGATCGATATTTCCGAATCGCGTGGGATTTCCATTGAAAAACTGAACGAACTGGCTGATGGAGTAACAACCTTCCGTGGTGCTGAATACCTCTTGAATGAAGGTTTGGTGGATACGCTGAAATACAAAGACCAGGTAATTGACGATTTAAAACAATTGACCGCAACACGCGAAAGCAAAGATGTCCGCTCAATTGAAATAAAAGCCTATTCAAAAGTCCCCGCACAAACCGATGGTAAAGGATTGGCACGCGATAAAATTGCCATAATTTATGCCAGTGGTGGCATCGACATGCCGGGATCCGGAACTGACGGTATCGATTCTGATAAGTTATCACGAACCATTCGTCAGGCCAGGCGCGACAGCACAATCAAGGCGATTGTCCTTCGCATCAACTCCCCCGGCGGAAGTGCCTATGGTTCTGAAGTTATTTGGCGCGAAGTGAAACTGGCTGCTGAAACCAAACCGGTTATTGCTTCAATGGGCGATGTTGCTGCGTCCGGTGGTTACTACATCGCAGCCGCTGCTGATACCATTCTGGCCGACCGGACAACCATTACCGGCTCCATTGGAATTTTTGGGGTGATTCCAAATATTAACGAGTTAATGACTGACAAACTTGGGATTACGCAAGATGTTGTCAACACCAATGCTCATTCCGATATCTTATCGCTGACCCGACCACTCACTGAGTTTGAAAAAGGATTGATGCAGAACTATATCGAAAAAGGTTATGACATTTTTACCGGTCGTGTTGCCGAAGGGCGTGACATGACCACTCAAGCGGTTGATGAAGTTGGACAAGGACGTGTTTGGGCTGCTCCCGATGCTATCGAAATTGGACTGGTTGATCAATATGGTGGAATAAAAGATGCTATCGAATTGGCCAAACAAAAGGCGGGACTGGATCGCTACCGAATTAAAGCATTGCCAGAACTGAAAGATCCGTTTGAGGAGTGGATCAAAGAAATGTCTGGCTCAGCTCGCATGTGGGTGTTGAAACAAGAAATTGGCGAAGCTTACCCGATTTATCAACGACTACAGGAAATTAAACACACCCGCGGAGTACTGGCACGCATGCCTTACGATATTCGGGTGGACTAATGACTACGAAAAAAATAATTGAAGAAGTTGCCAGCACTGGTAGCTTCTTTTTTTATGCCCGAATTTTCATAACTTCGTAGTACAAAATTCGTTTATGCTGAAAGTCCTTTTATACCCGTTTTCATGGATCTATGGAGTGGTTGTTTACATCCGAAACACCCTTTACGACTCTAAAATTTTCAAGTCTACTGAATTTGAAATTCCAATCATTTCAATTGGAAATATTACGGTAGGAGGAACCGGCAAAACACCACACACGGAATATCTGGTTCAGCTCTTGAAAAAACATGTCAATGTAGCAACACTAAGCAGAGGTTACAAACGCAAAACAAAAGGCTTCCGTTTAGTCGAAACAACTTCAAAAGCGTATGAAGTTGGTGACGAGCCACTTCAAATCAAGCAAAAATTTCCTGATGTCACGGTGGCAGTTGACGAAAAAAGGGTTCGCGGAATAAATCACCTATTGAAAGATGAAGCAAATTCACCGGATGCCGTTTTATTGGATGATGCTTTTCAGCACCGCCAGGTAAGCCCGGGAATCAATATTTTACTGATTGATTACAACCGCCCGATTGATAAAGATGAACTCCTCCCGGTTGGCAGGCTGCGCGAACGCAAATACCAGCGCCGGAGAGCAAACATTATTATTTATACCAAATGCCCTGACGAAATTACTCCGATCACGCGTCGGATCATTATGAAAGACGTCAACCTTCGACCGTATCAATCCTTATTTTTCACCACGATGGAGTATGGAAATCCGACGGCTGTTTTTGGCGAACAGAAAAAACTTCAGGAGGAAATGGATGGTGAAAAGAAGCGTCCTGTTATTTTGCTTGCCGGAATCGCGAACCCGGCTCTCCTGCAAAAATACCTGGCATCGCGCTATGCGGTCATCGATGAGCTGATTTTTAAAGATCACCATAATTTCGGGGCTAAAGATTTTAAAGAAATAGAAGAACGATATCTGAAATATCAAAGCCAAAATCCGATGATCATCACAACAGAGAAGGATGCCATGCGTCTTCGCGATGAAACATCAATTCCGGATTTTATTCAATCTCAATTATATTATATTCCTGTCGTGATTAAGTTTCTGGATCACGAGGGAAAAAGTTTTAATAAAACAATCGTAGGCTATGTTAAAGACAATAGAAGCAACCGCGAGTTACATAAGCGAACAAATTCAAGGCAGCGTTGAAGTAGGAATCATCCTAGGTTCTGGACTGGGAGGTCTGGTCAACGAAATTACAATCGAGAAAAAAATTAGCTATAAAGAAATACCAAACTTTCCGGTTTCAACAGTTGAGGGGCATAACGGAACACTGATTTACGGAGAACTCGGTGGTAAAAAAGTACTGGCCATGCAAGGGCGGTTTCATTATTACGAAGGATATGACATGAGAGAGGTCACCTTTCCGGTTCGGGTAATGAAAAAACTAGGGATTAATCATCTGATGGTTTCGAATGCTACGGGCGGTTTAAATCCCGATTTTAAAGTTGGCGATCTGATGATCATCAGCGACCACATCAATATGTTTCCGGAGCATCCGCTACATGGTATAAATATTGATGAACTTGGACCAAGATTCCCCGACATGAGCCAGGTGTACTCCAAAGAGTTACGTGACCAAGCCAAGTTTATTGCCCTCAAAAATAAAATTGATGTGAAAGAAGGCGTTTACGTGGGAGTGCAAGGTCCTACATTTGAAACCCCTGCCGAGTACAAGATGTTTCGCATTTTGGGTGGCGATGTGGTAGGCATGTCTACCGTACCCGAAGTGATTGTTGCCCGGCATATGGGAATGAAAATATTTGGCATTTCCATTGTTACCGACAGTGGCGTGCCGGGTGAAATCGTGGAGATTTCGCACGAGGAGGTGCAGGAAGTCGCCATGCGTTCGGAGCCTTCTATGACACTAATTCTTAAAAACCTAATTGCAAAAATCTAAGCAAAAGGAGCAAGCATGATTTTTAAAATTCCCGAGTTTGACGATATTACAGAAGCCCACGAGCGAATCAAAAGTCTGGTGCATCGTACTCCGGTTTTAACATCTCAGTCCATCAATGAAATTACGGGAGGCAAGCTATTCTTTAAGTGTGAAAACCTGCAAAAAGCCGGAGCTTTTAAGTTCAGAGGAGCCAGTAACGCGGTGTTTTCGCTGCCCAAAAACCAGTTGTTGAAAGGAGTCTGCACCCATTCATCCGGCAACCACGCGGCAGCGCTGGCACTGGCAGCTCGGATGAAAAATATTCCAGCTTACATTGTAATGCCAGAAAATGCGCCTGCCATTAAAAAGAAAGCCGTTGAATCGTACGGTGCGCGAATTACCTACTGCCGGCCAACCCTCGAAAGCCGCGAACAAACATTGCTCGAAATTCAGGACCGGACAGGAGCCAAAGAAATTCACCCCTACAATAATTTCCAGGTGATTTGTGGGCAAGGTACTGCAGCCAAAGAACTAATCGAAGATTACGGCGAGTTCGACATTATTCTTTGCCCCATTGGTGGCGGAGGATTACTAAGCGGGACTTCTATCGTTGCAAGGGCAATGAACCCCAAAGGCCTGGTAATTGCAGCCGAGCCGGAGGGTGCCGATGATGCCTACCGGTCATTTCATGGCAAGATGTTGGTCCCTTCAATCAACCCAAAAACCATTGCTGACGGTTTACTAACATCAGTAGGCGAACTGAATTTTCGGATCATCCAGCGAAAGACCGATGAAATAGTCACTGTTTCCGAACGGAGCATCATTCGTGCTATGCGCATGATTTGGGAGCGCATGAAAATTATTGTGGAACCATCAGCTGCCGTGCCTCTGGCTGCCATTCTCGAAAACAAAGTGGACGTTACCAATAAAAAAGTGGGCATCATTCTCAGTGGTGGCAATGTTGATTTGGAGAACTTGCCGTTTTAACGAACAAATTGATGGATCCTTTTATAACTACCACTTACAAGTGAATGAAACAGATCGAATAATCGGGAATCATAAAGATTGGTAGGTTTTTCAACTTTCCGCACTTGATTTGAAGTAATAGTAATAAGGGTCCATCCGGTTATAAAGATTGTAAATCCCGAAGCAGAAATTTCGTTCCCCCTTTTTCAATTGCTTTTTTGAAGTTCAGCCCAATATAGAACCACTGTAGTTGGTGGTTTTATAATTATTGGAACACCACCAAAAAAAAGAGTTGGCTCAAGACTGATCTTTAAGCCAACTCATTTATTAATGGATATTTATGGATACAGAGCTTTTATTGTATGATAAACCAAACACTTGGATTTTCGACACTCGTAAGCCTATATCCGGTAGGGTTTTCAGCATCATCTAATGCAACTTGGTAAGGCGCATTTTCGACAATTAGATTCAACAAAGGATTAACATGAGGTACAAATTCCCAATTTAACCCTCCGCCAATCTTTTCAATATTGAGGTAATCTTCATGCCCCTTCACTCCGGTAAAAGACAAATTATACTGAATATAGTACTCACCCAAGCCCATAACAAGCCCTGGATCGTAATCCGCAAGTGGTTGTCCTAAATAAATGACTTTGCTCAACGGGTACGGAAGTGCGGCATTATTTGCTTCATCTACCTGGGTATATACTTCCATAAAAGCCGCTGAACGATTAGCCTCCGTCTCTGTATCAATAACCCAGTACGTACCGGTAAACTGGATCGGCGAGGGAATAATATCAAGTTTCACTTCGCCTTCAGTTGAAATTAACTGCCCATTTTCTTTATCCAAAATAAAATCCTGAACCGTTTGCCCCATAATTTCTACTTTTTCATAAAATGAAATCCCTGTATCGGTAACAATATATGGAACAACAATTGATGTGTCATTACCGTTATCGGTGTACTCAAAAGTAAAATTACGATTCATTTCTGCTACCAATACCTCCTCTCCATTTACTTTAGCAATAAAAGATACCCCTCCAATAATAGCAGAGACCTCTTTTACCTTAGCAATATAATCCTCAGCAGGTTCGGTCATTTTTGTAAGGCGCATTTTATTCCCGGTTTTTGTTCCCTGCAGCGTTATCACATCACTTTCTGACGACATCAGCAAAAACTCATAATCGCCTCCCTTTGCATTGTATTCGGCACCCGACGGCGTTGCAAAATAATGCATGAACGGATTATAGGTATTAAAGGTCAGTACAGGGCCACCATAGGAAATAACATCGTAAAATGATACGGCAGGATTGGTAACATCATCCATTCCTTCGTACCAAACTGCGACACTATCGTTCTCGTTAAATCTGACCACATAGCTGTAACCGCCATATTGCTTTTCTTCATCGGGGAAATACTGAAATAACCATCCTTCATCAGAACTTTTCAGAGCCTCTTGGTACTGCTCAACTGCAGCTGTTTTACGTTGTGATGCTGTTTCATCAAAAAGCATCTCTGTTTCATGATCACACGAAGTGGTAAAAATGCTTAATGCACAAGAAAGCAGCATGATATAAATAATATTCTTCATAGTTACTATTCTATTGTTATTTTATCAAGATCTTGTTCTCCCAACTTACTTCCTCGCATTTGAATAGAGGCACGCAATTCGTCGATATCAATATCCCACACTTGTTTCAGGTAGGCTTTTACAATGGCCATTTTCTCACCAATAATAGCACTTCCGTTTTCACCGGCGGCTTCCATTTTTACCGCCCAGCTCTCTTCGGTGTTGGTGATATAATGAGCAATCAGCTCAACAAAATCCTCATCGGTTTCTTTACTTGAATAGTCGCTAATAAAACCGGCTTCCAGAGAAGCTCCCGAAGCCCATGCATCATCCCATGAACCACCAACATAGTCGGTCGCCGATATTTTGTCAAAATCGGTCGAATAGTCTTTGGTTTGATGCAAAATATGCGAGAATTCGTGGAAAATGGTTCTGAAATAATACTCATACAATGCAGCTGCATTTGTTACATCCAGATTATTGATATTATAAAGAGTAATCTTCAATCCACCTTCGGCAGTTCCCAATACCATTGTACCATTATTACGGTAGGCCGGAGATCCAACCATCATAATCATTTTAGGAAAATATTTTTCCAGAAATCCATCCGGAGCAACCTCTTCATAGGCATCTAAACATAAATATTTGACCAGATTGGCCATTGTTATTGAATTCTCATAAAGTGCCGGCACCAGCTGGTAATCCATGTCAGACTCGATATCTTCCATTTTATACATGAATCGAATATTATAGGGTTTCCTATAAATTTCGTCCAAATACTTATCAAAAGCATTTTGGGTTTTGCTTTCTACTGTAATTACGCTAACATCGGGGTTGGGGCCGTCCTCTTCGGTGCATGCCCCAACAGCAACCATGATTATAGCGATCATCAGCCAGTAGGTTATTCTGTTTTTGTTCATGATTTTTCTTTTTACAGTTAATTATTAACGAGGATTTGCCTCTACTCCTGCTGAAATAACATCTTGTGGAAGCTGCAATGCTCTGCGTAGGTCATCTTTTTCCAACACATCCAAAACTTTTACAGCTCCATTCGATTGAATTTGATAGCGTGGCACTTCAATTCCGTAGCGCTTAATATCGAACCAGCGCAAACCTTCGTGTAAGGTAAGTACTCTACGGCATTGCAATACATAGTGAATTAAATTCTCCTGCATACCTGCCGCTACCGTAAAGCCCGGGCTAAGTTTCTTTTTCTGAGTTGGTGTATCCTCAGATGAATAATCAAGCCCATTGTAGAAAGTGTTGATGTCATCAAGCGTTGTTTCCGCCCCTGGAATATAAAAACCACGAGTCCAGGCATTCAAATCGGCTAGTGCTTCATCATTCCTGTTCAACATGATTTCGGCTTCAGCCCTTACCAAAAGGGTTTCATCAGTCGTAAATGGAATCATAACTGTTTTTGTATATCCTACACCCGCTACAGGGTCGGTGATTTCAAACAAGTATGGAATTTTATAAAATAAGGTTTTATCCAAGTTGTTTCCTGAGTATACAAATGGTCGAAAATTAAAATACCCAAGGAGAACACCGTCTGGAGCCCAAGGCATGGGAGCATTAAGCGTTTGCTCTTCAGCAATTTTCTCAGTATGATTAAATCTGGAACCAACATAAAACGCTCCAAAGTAAAGCCCCAGACTAGATCCAGTTGGCACAGCCAATAAATCAGCAGGATCGTTTATATAAGCATTGGTTACTGGCTCGCGAGATCTAGGAAGCTCGCCCAGGGCCGTCCAGTCGCGCAATCGTGACGAAGGATTGGTTGTTAGCACCTCGGTAGCATAACTAATTGCCTTTTCCCAATTCTCGTAAAACAAGTTAAACCGGGCAGCAAATGCGTAAGCAGCCTTCTGGTTAAAGTGATACGCAGCGACTTCATACACATCATCGCTAATTAAAGGCAGTGCAGCTTCAATGTCTGCATTTATTTTCTCGTACACCTCTTTAACCGTACCTCTTTCATACTTCGGATTCAGTTTGGTCTCGGGCGCTTCCATATAAGGAATTCCCAAATCAGTATCACTCGTTGCCGAATTATAATGCCTACAAAAAACATTAACTAAAATAAAGTGTGAATAGGCACGTGTGATCAGTGCTTCGCCCTTTTCGGCAAGTAGGCTTTCTTCACCTATTTCGTCAATAGCAGCCAATGCCTGGTTAGAATTAGCAATCGCAAGATAAGCCCCTTCCCAAACATTTTTCAAATCATCATTATCGACTTCGGTTACTTCCTCCCAGTTTGCCATTTGCTCGAATAAACGAGTTGTATTCGGATTCGACTCACCGGTATCTTCAATATTGTCGGATGAGAGTTCACAAGCCAAGGCATAGTTGCCCTCAGAATATGCAGAAACGAGAAGTTTCCTGATCTTAACCTGACTATCGACTTCAGCTCTGTTATCCGGAGTTTCATCAAGAAAATCATCACATGAGAAGGCCAATATGGCCATCAAGATGAAATATAGTATTTTCATTCTTTTCATATCTAAATCTTTTTTATAAACCAAGCTTTAAGGTAAACGTAAACTGCTTAGGAACCGGAGCTGCAACCCCTCCTGTATTAAAAAATTCAGGATCTTGCCCATTTAATTTGTCATCAGAGTAAATTAAAAAGAGGTTTGTTGCTTGCACTCTTAGTGATAAACTATTCACTCCAAGTGCCTTTGTTACTTGATTATCAAAATCATAGGATAAAGAAACATCCTTCATTCTAATAAAATCACCGCTTGCAATTCTTGCAGTAGAATAATTGTAAGCATTATACGCAGTTGCCAGATCATATCTCCCAATGTTGTCCTCTTGTCTTTTTGTAGCAATAATAGGAACATCGGTAAAGGCTTCGTCACCGGGATTTACCCAACGGTTTTTAAATTCGCGGGGTAAGGCGGTCAGGTCAGAATAGGAACTATCGAATACAGGATCGAGACGTACCACATTCCCAAATGAATAGGTCATGAAGAAATTAAATCGAAATCCTTTATACGAAAAAGTATTGTTTAAACTACCAATATCTGTCGGGTCGGCCGAACCTGAATACTCCAAAAAATCAAGGTTTTCACGCTCCTGAAAATAAATGTCGAACACCGTTGTTTCATTTTTGTCGTTTAGGAATGTTGGCAAACCTTCACTATTCAGCCCCTCAAATGGAATTGAAAAAATGGAACGTACAGGATAGCCTTCGCGGGCAAATCCGGTGCCGGTAACCAAATCAATTACCCGAGATCTTGTCTCCAAATCGGTCACTTCATTCTTCACTTTTGAATACACGAAGGTGGTAACCCATGAGAAATTATTCGTTCTAATATTGGTCGACGACAATGAAAATTCGTAACCATCAGATTTCATGGATGCTACGTTACCAAATTTAGAAACCTCTCCTCCTAAACCCTGTGTGTTAACAATGCCTATCAGATCAAAGTTGTTCCGTCGATAAACATCAAAAGTGGTATTAAGTCTGTTGTTAAGAAACCCGATTTCAGCTCCAAAGTTGAATTCATGTTTTTTCTCATAGGTCAGGTCGCTATTTTCAAGCGAGTTGATATAAAGCGCACTTTCCTTTACTCCAGCAGTTGGACGCCATGGTGTTCTACTTCGAATATCAACTAATGAGTTTGTAACATCGTACGGGCCTCTATCTGCCGTTAAACTATAGGATGCTTTCAAGGTAAGGTGCGAAATGGCTGGCTCCAAATCTTTAAAAAAGCCTTCTTCGTGCGCATTCCAGGCACCCGAAATATTCCAGGTAGGAAGCCAACGAGCACTTTGAGAACGACCTAATTTGTTAGACCCTTCATAACGCAATGTACCATTTAAAGTATACTTCGCTTTATACGAATAGGTCGCATTACCAAAAAAGGCAACATTCCGATACCTGGTATTCTCAAGACTATAATATAAATTATTCTCTTCTATTCCCTTTTTAAGCAACTCGTAAGTATAGAATGGTATTTCCCCCATGGAGTATTGCATTCCCCATCCGGTATTGCTTGTTTTCTTCCGGTCGGATGAGTTAATCTCCATTCCACCGTAAAAATTCACAATGTGGGTTTCGTTGAAGACATCTTTATACGATGCCGTTGTCCGCAAGTCATATCCAAGCATGGAATAATTCGTTCGCGTATAAATCCCCCCCTGAGGTAATACACTAACTGGCAAAGCATAAGGATCGTCAGGATCAGTATACAAGAATGGGTTGTCATCGCGTATAGTTGTATTACCCATTGCCCGATATGCCTGTGCCTGGTTCGAAAACTCAGTAACATTATGTTCTTGCGAAGTTGCTTGATATTTCAATGCTCCCAAAGCACTTAACTCTACTTTTGGCACCACTTTCCATTTCAGTTCCGATTGGAACTTAACATCAACCACGTTCAAATCAATATTGTTTTCACTCAATTCCTTTTTGATATTGAAGGGGGCGTAATTACGCGTGTAGTAGTTATCCGGATCTAAAGCTCTTGAAGAGTTTAGTGCAAAAGAATAGGGGTTAATATCAAAATCACGTTTAACCTTTCCGGTTACCACATCTACATCCTGAGCCAAAGTTCCGGGCGCTTTCTGCTTCCGGTATGAGGCGCTACTAATTGTATTTAACGATAGATTATCACGAATCTTATAATTCGTATTAAAATTCGCGGTATAGCGATTCACCTTACTGTCGAGCGTCCAGCCCGGATCAACCAAGGCACTAATTGATGCATAGTAGCTTGACTTTTCAGTTCCTGAAGACATGCTTACGGAATGATTCTGCATGATGTTGGTATTGAAAAGCTCATCAAACCAGTTCGTATTTCGGTATTCGGCCTGACGTAAAAATCCAGCCATGGCCTCGGGCGTATTAGGTAATACATAATTACCTGATCCATCAAGCTGGCTCAACTGACGATACATCCGCCCATACACCCCACTCTCACGGGCATTGGTAATGTCGGCATAATTCAACCATCCTCCTTCGCGCATTTCTTCATAAACCGACATTTGTTCCTGAGAGTTCATGATGTTAAAATCGCTGTAAGATGGAGTTAAGCGGTATGTATATTCGCCGGTATAACTAATTCGACTTACTCCGGCTTTACCTCTTTTTGTGGTGATTACAATTACACCAGCCATTGCCCGGGCACCATAAATTGATGTTGCCGAACCGTCTTTTAAAATCTCAAAACTTGCAATATCATCAGCATTTAAGCCTGCGATAGCCGAGCTAATCAGCGTTATTGCATCTCCTGATGAAAGATCATCAGAGCTCATTTCAACCACATCTTCCATTATTACTCCATCAACAACCCAAAGAGGTTTCGAACTTCCATAAATTGAAGTTGCCCCCCTTACACGTATTTTAGGAGCAGTTCCAAAAGTACCTGAAACGTTTTGTACAGAAACCCCAGCCGCACGTCCTTCCAAGCCGCGGCTAACATCAGCAATACCTGCGAGCTTAACATCTTCCGCATCTAGTCGCTGGCTTGCTCCTGTAAACAATCGTTTATCGGTTGTTACCATACCAGTGACCACAACCTCATTAAGACTCTCTGAAAACGACTCTAAGGTCACATCCAACTGAGACTGACCTTCAATTTTAACTTCCTTCGGTTTCATACCGATAAACGAAAAAACAAGTGTTTGATCTGCTTTGTCAGGAATTTTTAACCGGTAACGACCATCGAAGTCGGTTGCTGCTCCAAGTGTTGTTCCTTTAACAACTACGGAAACTCCGGGCATTGGAGCTCCGGTTTCGTCGGTAACAACACCGCTAATCTCTCCAACCTTTTGAGGCTGAACATTCGGTGAGCTTTGCTGCTCTATGTCCGGATTCGATTTGATGATGACCACTTGATCCTTTATCTCGTATGAGAGTCCGGAACCAGAAAGGCATTCATCCAATATGTTTTCTACGGTCTTAGGACTAGAGCTAAGCTCAACCTCCTCTAGCTTTTCGACTTCATCAACATTAAAAAGAAAGGTGTAATCGGTTTTCTTTTTAAGTTCGTTTAAAACATCGACCAAAGAGCATTTATTCATTTTTAGCTCGATGAGTCTCTTACTTGACCTTGCTGATACCTGCAAACAGGTAAAGCTCACGATCAAGACCAAAAGCGCAAGTTTTCTTATACGAAGGCATCTTGCCCATTGTAAAGAAAAATCTTCACATTTTCTCTTCATACTTTGAATGTGATTAAGTTAATACCTCATTTTGTGAAGATGCTATAAGTACCAGTGATTAGAGAATTGAAATTTAATAGCGCTAATCCCTGCCTTCAAACATCTCGTATTGTTATTTAATTATGCTTTCTAATGATTGATTATTTACTAACGACTACATCCTGACCATCCACGCTAAATTTGACATTTTGCGTTGTTGCCAACATATCTAAAACGTCATTCAAATCGTCATATCGTTTAATGTCACCCGTGAATTTAATTGTCTTATCAACATCGTCGGAAATTATTATGTTTACGTCATACAATCGTTCAAGCCTTTTCATTAAACTGTCCAAGCTTTCATTTTCAAAGACCAACCGCCCACGAGTCCAGGCTGTAAACACACCGGCATCTATCACTTTCCTCTGCACAACTCCCGTTAAGGTGTTCACACATAACTGCTCGTTGGGCATCAGTAGCTCATTCTTTTCCCAATGGTCATCATTTACAATAACTTTACCTTCAACAACTGTTGTCACCATTTCGTATTTTTCATCATAAGCATTTATATTGAATGCCGTGCCAACTACTTTTACTTCTGCTTCATCAACATCAATAACAAAGGGAACTGCCTTGTTGGGAGCAACCTCAAAGAAACCCTCTCCTTTAAGTGAAATCTGTCTGATACCTCCTTCAAACTGGGTGGGGAACACTAGTTTGGAATTGGAATTCAACCAAACTTTTGTTCCATCCATAAGGGTAAACTTGTACTTCGCGCCCCTGGGAACAATGATCGTATCGGACACTGCTGATCGAAAAAACGAAATAAACCCTTGTTTTTTATCGTGAACCAGGTGGCTGATATTATTTGTCAGATTTGACGGATCAACGAAGGATTCTTTAGTGACGTCCAATGGATATATTTCGCCATCTCCGGTAACAAGCATGGCTTGTTTGTAATTAGCTACACGATGCTCTGATGTATGATTAGAATTTTTATAAGTAGAAATCAGGTACGCACTTACCACAAACACTGCGAGAACAGCTGCGACAGATTGTGTATATTTTATAATCGTTCTCCGTCGGCTTCTTCGCCTAATCCCCGCTTTTATATGTTGCCAGCCTTTATCCTTATTGATGGTTTGTCGGATCTCCTCCTTTCGCAAGTAATCTTCGCGAGGCGACTGAAGTAACCTTCTCAGCAAATCAGAATTTTCTTTTTTTTCAGCTTCCCACTCTGCCAAAAACCGCTCTTCGTCATCTGATAAACCGCCCTTTATTTTCTTTGCAATTAGATCAGAAATATAGAATTCTAAATTCATTTTGTCATCCATTGTCAACTTATCATGTATATAAGTCAGAAACAGGCAACCCTCAAAAGTGGGTGACAAAGAATTCAATTATTTTTTATTTGCCTTGCTGGCAAAACTCTAATCCACTCATAAACAAAGCAAAATGAGATTTATTTTTTTCAATTTTTCTCGTAGAATTTTTTTGGCTCTCATCTTCTGAGTTTTCACAGTATTGACTGAAATATTCAAGTCTTCCGCTATTTCATTGTTCTTAACACCATTCAAACTCATTAAATAAATCTCCCGAGCTGATTCTGGAAGTTGCTGTACCGCTTCATTAATAATACGGTGCACTTCTTCTTCGATAACATGTTGCGAGAAATACTCCTCACTATAGACAAAAGGTGCTACTTCCTGACTAAATTTTTGACGCACCCGAAGATGATCCAAATAATTGACACAAGAGTTTCGGACAGCCTTATATAAAAATGCTCGTATCGCATACTCATTGTCAAAATTATTTTTCCTCAACCAAAATTTGATAAATGCTTCCTGTACAATATCCTCAACTACTGTTTGATCATGAATAAATTTTTGACCAAATAGTACGAATGAGTCATAGTATTCTCCGTAAAGGGCTTCAAATTCCTCATCACTCACAACCTTTGGTCGGTCATTTAATTTCTTAGAAGACAGCCTATTCATTCAGCTTATCATTTATAAGTATTACACTTATGGTATTCTCTAATGTGTACAAAAACAGACACCTCCAGCGATTATTTATCGTAACAATTCACAATAGAAGTTGGAAAAACAACAGTTCTTATTGTATGACTAACGGCTGATAGAACTAGTTGGTTTTCGCCCCCACCCAACCCAACTACAAAAAGACATAAGAATCTGACTATTTAGCAATCTCTTCCAGTTCAGAACACGAACTCAATAATTGAACAGACTTTCTATCCCTGCCAGCTGACAACATGTTGAACTCCCAAAATTAATATAATATAAATACTTTCTCGGCAAACGAGTGAAAAAGTATAATAACAAAAACTGTGATTTTACAGGTTGTTACCCCTATTAGAAAACAAGAAAGTCGTGATGTGGACCAACCTTCTATTACGATACAAGAACAGAAGTAAAAGCACCAATGATCGAAACAGCCAACAAGATCAAAATTTAATATACTCTACTGGTAAAACTTGAAAGGCAAAAAAAGTCACGAAAACCAAAATCGATGTTAGGGATAGAAAAGCAGGCATCATCTTAAGCGGTGGCAATGTGGAATTGGAGAACTTGTCGTTTTAAGGTGATTAATATTTAAATCGAATGACTACCATTTATACGTAAATGAAACTGATGGCATAATTGGGAATAATGAAAATTGGTAGAGTTTCCGACTACCCCCACTTGATTTGAAATAATAGTAATAAGGGTTCATCCGGTTATAAAGGTTGTAAATCCCGAAGTAGAAATTTCGTTCACCCTTTTTCAATTGCTTTTTGAAGTTTAGCCCAATATCCAACCGATGATAGCTAGCGGTTTTATAGTAATTGACACCACCATAATTGTGTGCGTCCACAAACGTCTTATCAAAATAGTTGTCACGAAAATAGTCGAAATCGATTGCCGGGAAAGTCTGAGTGGCGAGCGTAATGTAGTTGCCTGAGGCAAAAATCCAGTTGGCAGAAAAAGAAACCTTTGAAGAAATTTCAAGGTTGTAGACTACATTTACTTCGTGCAAGCGGCCATATTTAAATGGGAAAACGCGTCCGTCGTTTAGTGCTTCAAATTGCCGGGTGTCTTTCGATAATGTGTACCCAATCCATCCCCGCTGTTTCCCTGTATTTTTCTGAATCAATAATTCGATACCTTTTGATGTTCCTTCTCCTGCTTTTTCGATTGCATCTTGCCAGTTTAGCGTATTAAAAACGGTAAAGCCAGGTTTGTAATAAATCAGGTTAAGCATTTTTTTGTAGTAGGTCTCAATCGAAAAATCAATCCCGTTAACATTTCGGCTAAGTGCGAGGGCAATTTGATCGGACTTTTCTGGTTGAATTGAAGAGGTAGATGGAACCCATAAGTCGTTAGGTAATCCAGCAGAATTGTTCGCCAAAAGGTGGATGTACTGGTGATTTTTGGAATATGATGCTTTAATTGCAGTTTCGTTTGGCAACGAATAGTTGACAGACAAACGGGGATCAATGGAAGCATGATCGATTCCCAGCCAATACATCGCGAAAAAGCCAGAGCTAATATGTAGCTTTTTGCTTATATCCCAATCCGTTTCCAAGTAACCGCTGAGTTCAGTTTCATGAAGCCTGTTGATAAACAGGGTATCTTCTTCAGACGAATTGCCCCCACCAGATGATTTAATTGCAGTTGGGGTAAACTGGTGGAACGTAGACGACAATCCAAGTCTCAAATCAAGTTTGTTGAAAGGCCGGTTGACGGACGAGAATATCGAAAGATCTTGAATACTGGAACCAAACGAGCCGACCGTTTTGTTTGCATCATTCTGTGATGCTTCCTTTTCAATGGTGCTAATCAATCTAAAGAAGCGACTGTAGCTCACTCCTGAAGTTGCGACCCAACTGTTTTTTGAAAAATGGGTCCACTTTGCAGAGCCAATTCTGTTCCCCCAACGGTTGTTCATCTTGTCAAGGTAATTGTCAGCGAATTTTTCCTTGAAGAATAATTTGTCCCGGCCCGAATAAGCCATGAAACTGAATTTGTTGCGAGCATCTTTTGTATAGGTCGCTTTGGCTGTTAAATCATAAAAAGAGTAGCTGCGGACGTCATTCCCACTAGAATTCATTTCGGTGAGGGGACGCATAAATAAGTCCAGATTGCAACGGCGTAGTGAGAACATTCCTGAAAGTTTGTTCTTTAGGATTGGGCCTTCCACAAAATATTTTGAAGAAAGCGTGCCAACCCCGATTTCATGTTTTGATTGATTGACATTCCCATCTTTCAACCGGATATCCAGAACTGAAGAAAGCCGACCTCCAAAACGTGGAGGGAAATCGCCTTTGTACAAGGTCGCTTTTTTAATGGTATTCATATCAAAAACCGACAAAAACCCACCAATATGATTAACGTAATAAAGTGGAACATCGTCCATTAAGATGAGATTTTGATCAGGCGTTCCGCCACGTACATAAAAAACTGATGTTCCCTCGTCTCCCATTTTCACGCCGGGCATTAATTGAAAACTTTTCATTAGATCGGGTTCACCAGTCATGGTCGGTAACTTTTTTAAAAGGTCGATTGGAATCTCCACTAATCCGGTAACCCGTTCTTCTGTATGTTTCGCTTCTATTTTGACTTCTCCAATTGAAAGACCCGGAGCCAGATAAAGATTGACTAATGAGTCATTTTGTGCAGGGTTGGCAAATAACAATTTCTGGTAGCCAATGAATGAAATTTCGAGAGTTGCTTTTGCAGAAGTGGTTAATCTGAAATAGCCATTGTTGTCAGTCGAGGTTCCTTTTTGGCTTGCAGGTTGAAAGACAGTTGCCCCAATCAATGGTTCATCGGTTGTTGCGTCCCTGACAAAACCTTGGAGGGTATGGTTTTGAGCAAACAAATGGGTCGGGAATACAATTGGTAGCACTAACAGAAAGGTTATAATGATGCGGTTTGCTTTCATGTTATTGAGTTATATTGGTGCAAACCTTGATGTCTTGTGTATATGCTGCAAAAATTCCCAACCCGTTTTGTACATTCGAATACAGTTCAACCGGATCGCCTTTGAAGAGGTTATAAACATCATCCCGCTCGACATTTTGATTATATAAATGACTGATAATGCTTTTCCGGTATTCATAGTAATTACGACTGACGTTCTTCAGAACGATGGTTGGACTTGATGACTCAGAAAAGATCTCAAGAGTCAATGTTTGTCCGCTAAATAATTCATCGGTAAAAAGCAGTGACCCGGGCGGATTAGGATCATTTTCATTATCAACCGTGATGACCGGACTGCTGACATGAAAGGTATTTACGAGACGATTGTTTTCATCCAAGATGACGAGTTCATAATAATTTTTCCTGTCAGGATCATCGTTGAACGAAACCGTGATTTTCCCAAATTGGATATCATATTGATTAGTATAAACCGGATATCTGTTCGTTGCTTGCTGAATTTCAATATCGGCTGGCACTGTCTCAATAGCCGACAATGTTTGCCCATTCTGATTCTCGACAACGACACGATAAACACGACCTGATTTCGGCCAATAGGAAACTTTGTAATTCCCATCTTCTGAATTGTTTCCAGTCCATTTTAAGGAATCATTTTCATACAATACGATATTCAACCCATCGATGTATTCCACTGAATCAAGTTGGATAATTGTTGTTTGAGCAACAGACAAATCAATTGGCTCACCAGAAGTAAAAAGACAATTGACAACCTGTTTTTGCTCTTGTTGTGTCAAGTCAATTTCGACAATTTTTTGGCAAGATGAAAACAGAACGGCAAGAATAAATAGTGAAAATATTATCTTTTCCATAATCAATACTGGGTGAATAGTCAAAATTTTCTTTTTTAGCGGACCAATTTGATCTTCTATGTTTATACTTTAATTTCTCATTTTTCCCATTACGGACACTCGTTTAGGCAAGCAAGTTAAAATTGAAAACGGGCTAATCAAAATAAATCTATTTAAAGCAAACAGTTTGTTATGAGTCTAGGGAACAACGCCCCGCTCTTGCAGCCGAACAATTTCATTGTGTGTCACAGTATCTATTTTGTATTTTTATCACGCGATACAAGCGGACTGTAAGAGAATCAACCATTGAAATGAATAAGCCCCCGATAGGTAATAGCAAGCAGAACCTCATTTTTCTGTTTGCTACTTTTAATGGCCTATTAGTTCTATTTATTCACTGTTGCTTTAACATATGCGTGACCAATAACCTCCCAGCTGAAATCTGTCAATTTCACATCTCTAATATAATATAGATCTTCCTCGAAAGCTGATTTTGTAAAAGTACCGTCATACATCATCCACATTGTAGAACCATAGGGTATAACTTCTCCGGTACTGATATCGTATGTAGCTTTTAGATTCGAAGCATGAATATGCTCATTATCGGGATAACTTTCTGTTTGTGCGGTTCCTTGTGCCGTGAAAAAATACAAATTGTCCAAACTATAATCTACACTAAAATCCCATTGACCTTTATAGTACATATCTGTCCAGTTATATTTCCAGTTTCCCCAGAAATTTTTCTTTTGACTTTGGACTTCTATCCAATGGGTATATTTCCATATCTTTCCACTCTCAAAATACAAGCTTGATGAAAAATTTACTCCAATTCTAATTCGTCTCTTTCCACCTGAGTCATACCGAAAATCGCCGTATTTCACAGTAGTACTTTTGAGCTTCATATCAACTTTTATTTCATCTGAATCTACATGTGTATTTATTAATTTCTCTTTATTATCAAAATCACAATTAACCCATTCTTTTCTTTCCATTTGAGTGAATTGATACATAGTATCTCCAACTGCATAAATTCCTTCTGCATTTAAAATTGCGGCTAAACATGGAGCACAAGTACTGTAATCATATATTTCAGTACCATCATTTAATTTGAATTCTTTAATTACACCTTCGCTTAAATAGGTATAATAAGTTTTTGAATGCAATGGAGGTGGAGGTGTATTTTTCAACTCCTCCTCACTCATATTTTCATAAGGTTCATCAAGTTTCGATTCTGCAAAAACAATATCATTGAAAATTGAAAGCTGTGATGTAAAACTATATTTTCCTTCCCAAACCCTGCGCTCCTCTTCGTCCATTGAAGAAATCGCCTTCAGAGTCCTGTCAAGGCTTTCATTATTCGGAAAGATTAAAACTCCGTTCCTACCAATTATGTCTTTTTTTTCTTCAAATTTATCTGCATTTTGAGATTCATTAATTTCCAATTCGTCTTTCTGACAAGCACTAAAAACAATTACTACGACTGCCACCATGGCAAAAAGATTAAATTTTTTCATAATTTTGAAAAGTTTGTGGGAAGGGAAGTTGTAGCTTCCCAACCCGGTTAATAAACATTTATTTCAACCCGGCTTTCTGTAAAAAAACAGTTAGCCGGGTTTTTCTTTGGCCAAAGCTATAGAATAAACATTTAGTTATTCTGTTTTTCAAGGAAAGGCGACCCTTAATTTTTGTTAAATGACTGTGTCGAAAACTGGCTCAAAGTGCCCTTCGTGAAATTTTTGAGGGGGTTCATCCAGGAAAACGTGCAGTTCATCAAATTTTTAGAAGAGTTAAAAAAAGCTTATTTATACCGTATATAAATAATTGGTTTGCACATAAGCCAGATATCTACGAAAAGGCAACAATTCGGAATTCAGAAAACACACCTTATAATTTAGATGAAACGAGCATGTAAAAACAGTCACACACAGAAGCATGATTATTTAAAGCGAGTTCCATCGAATACCGTTGAAAATTTTAAATTATAATGAGATTGAAAAGATGCCTATAAAAAAAGCACCGGAAAATGACTCCCGGTGCTTTTTTACAGAATAATTAAATGAGTCTTACTTCCCTTTCAGCAAAGGCGTTCCATACTTCAGGATTTCACGTCCGGCCAAATCATTCAGAATAATTGCAGCCATCATATACCAGGCTGACAAAGCACAAACGATCAATACAATTGCAGCAACAATGTTCATTACATGAGGTCCGAAGTGTCCCAGGTCCAGAAAGATAAAACCCAGCAACAAAGTGGTGAAGGTGATGAACATAGCTTGATGAATAAACATGGATCCGATCCAAAAAATGGCGGTCAACAAAGTCCACCCAACCAGGAAAAAGCCCACATCGGTATGTGACGATTCGTATACGCCCAGGCTGTTTAACACCCATATAATTCCCAGTCCGATCCAGAATGCACCGTAGCTTGAAAAAGCAGCAAATCCAAAGTTATTGCCTGTTTTTTGTTCCATAAATCCGGCGATTAACTGAGCTAATCCTCCAAAAATAAAACCCATGGAGATAACCGGTCCCAAGCCGCACCAGCCCAGGTTATGAAATTGAAGTAAAAGAGTCGTCATGCCAAACCCCGCTAATCCTACCACCGCAGGATTTCCTAATTTAATGTTGTTCATTACCAAGTGAATTTAGTCGTTACTTTTTTTTGATTTTGGCGCAAAACTAGTCAATAAATTAAATCGACCGTTAACCCACACGACAAAGGATTACGTTCTCCGAAAAGATTAGCGATTTGGTAATGTAACCCGATAAACTACCATTCAATATGTTCATCGATAAAGCGAATCAGGCTATTAGCCATGGCCTGCTGTTCCTGGATGCTGGGATGCCCGGACGTTTCCTTAAACGGCATAAAAAACGAATAAATTTCGGGATCGTCTAAATTGGAAACTGCCTGCTTAATGTAGCCCGGCCATTGCGAGTCTTTTCTTGTGGCATCCATATTCCCCAGCATGCAAATAATACTGGCTTGCGGATATTGATCACGAATGCTGGCTACAAAGCTCTGATACGCCTGAATGATGTATTCATCGTCCGGCGCTTCGTTTCCAAAATTGGCTTTAAACTCATCACGCTCCGGACGATTAACTAACCAGGAGTCATTCTGAAAAAGATTAATCACGACCAAGTCGGGCGTATAACTGGAGAAATCCCATTGACTGGTAGAGTCAGCTGGATTAAGACGATCATAAATATCGGGCATGATGGAGGGAAACCAGCTAATCGTGATACCAATTCCACTCTTACAAATGCAGTGGTATCGGGCATCGAAGTGTCGGGCCGTGATTGCCGCATAACTCAGATAGTTGTTTGTAAAGGTTCCATTTGGACGGTCTTTCCCCGTAGTATCTTCCACGGCATACCCGGCAGTGATGGAGTTGCCATAAAATTCGATTTTTCGCTTTTTAGCCGGCGACTTGGGAAGCACTTGAGCATTGCCTTCTATTTTGAAACCATAAAAAGTGGTGGTGCCACGGTCCCACTCCGTCCGTTTGAACAATTCCAGGGTATGTTTCCCGGGAGCCAGCCCCGAAGCCAGCGTGTAATATCTTTTCACCGTATCCATTTGCAACAAAACCGAGCTATCCTGATCCAGCTGAATATTGAAGTCGTTGGTGCCATTTTCATCACTCATCAGAGCCGAGATTGATTCCCCTTCAAAATTGATTTTAACTGATGTGCCGGACCAATATAATTCAGCTCCCTCCGCATTGCTCGTATCTATTCGCCCTTCATACCTAATTTGCGGATTCGAATAGTTTAGTTGCAGATCAGCCTGTTGAGTAGTACAACTAGTGTTGACTGCAAGAAACAAAAAGGAGATCAGATAAAAGAGGTCTTTTAGATTGCCCATGTTCTGTTATTCGTTGGATGAGTTAGATAATTCTATTCGTATTTTGAAGGGATTGAAGATACAAAAGTTTTTAAACGACTGAGTAGCGACCTGCTAATTTTAGAGAAAACTATAATTGAACTGAATATGCGCTGAGATTATTCACTCGTTCTTTTGAGTTTACCTATCTTTTCCGAAACGGTTCCTCGCTCAGTTAACCGAACAATGGATAAAACGGCACTGGCAATCAATCCGGGCTGAAGGATTACACTTGTTTTATCGGCTACCCGCAGATCACGATCTTTCAGACAAGCATCAACATCAGAATTAGTGGTACTGAAAAATTTGTTGCCAAACTTCCAGGCTCCATCGCGAGCCAATTTCATGCTAAAATCAACCAGGTAGTCATCCACCTTTCCCGTCCATTTCAGTATAAATTTTAAAGCCGGCCAAACAGTCGACAAATCATCCTGCACATCATGAATCAAGGATGATAGAATCTCATTAATCCGGTTAAAATCATCCTGAAGATCTGCTATCATTTTTTCTCTTGAAACCTCTGCTGCGGCGATCCCCAAATCAAGATTGATATGTGCATTCATCCCCATTAGCATATGCTGCAACACAATAGGCCAGTAATTCGATGACAAGTCGAATGCCTTTTGCCAGGAGAGTGTCATTGGGCTCTTGCTTTTATAAGCCACCCACGCTTCAATGTACCGATTGGCAAACAGCACATCGAGTTGCTCCATGCGTTCGCCATCATCAAAATAATTGTTCTCAATTCCTTCTTTTACCTTGATCGTTACTTTTTGGTAAAGTGCTGCAAAATATCCGGAAGGGTCATTATTTTGTATGCATTCCTGAATAATATGCTCCAGTGTGTCAATAACTTCATCAATAGTATTGGGTAACTTATTATTCATAGTCGGTAAGGTTGAAAATCAGTTTCAAATTAGATATTGGAACAGATCAGGTTTTTCATTTACGTATTCGTAGACAAACCCATTTTCCGCCATTCGTTGCACCAGACCATCAAAATCATTTTTGTTGCTTAGTTCAATTCCAACAAAAGCAGGCCCGCGCTCGCGGCTATTCTTTTTGGTGTATTCGAAATGAGTGATGTCGTCATTTGGACCAATAACATATTCAACAAAGTCGCGCAACGCTCCCGAACGCTGCGGAAAACGGATGATAAAATAATGCTTCAGTCCTTCAAATAACAGCGATCGCTCCTTGATTTCTTCGGTCCGCGTGATGTCGTTATTACTTCCTGAAACAATGCAAACCACATTTTTCCCTTTGATCTGAGCAGCATAATCATCCAACGCGGCAATAGAAAGTGCTCCGGCCGGCTCAACCACTATAGCATCGCGGTTATACAATTCCAATATTTTGGTACAGATACGACCTTCGGGAACCAACACAATATCATCGACCACCTGTTTGCAAATTTCGAATGGCAGATCCCCAACACGCTGAACAGCTGCGCCATCAACAAACTTATCAATTTTCTCCAGAGTGACCACTTCTCCCTTTTTCAATGATTCTTTCATAGAAGGAGCACCAGCCGGTTCAACGCCAATAATTTTGGTGCTCGGATGCATTTGTTTAAAGTAGCTTCCCACTCCGGCAATTAATCCGCCTCCACCAATGGGAACAAACACATAATCAATCTGGAGGGTTGAATCCTGTAAAATCTCCATAGCCGTTGTCGCCTGTCCTTCAATAATCAACGGATCGTCAAACGGATGAATATAGGCCTTCTGGTTTTCGTGGCAATCTTTCCAGGCCTCGCTACTGGCATCATCATAAGTATCTCCAATCAATACGATTTCGACAAACTCTTTCCCAAACATTTTTACCTGTTTGATTTTTTGCTTGGGAGTCGTTGTGGGCATGTAAATTTTTCCATTAATTCCCAACTTCTGACACGAGTAGGCCACTCCCTGAGCATGATTACCGGCACTAGCACAAACAACGCCATTTTTCAGCTGCTCTTTGCTCAGGCTCTTAATCTTATTGTAAGCACCACGTATTTTATAGGATCGTACAATTTGCAGGTCTTCCCGTTTTAAAAAAACCTTAGCGCCAAACTGCTCCGAAAGGTTTAAATTTTCAGTCAGCGGAGTAAAAGTTAAGATTTCGTTCAGAGTCAATTTTGCCCGGTTAATATCCTGCAAACTTGGAAAGTATGATTTTGTCATTTTTGTCTTTTATTATATGAGAGCAACATTTCGCCTATCGTTCGGTTCACCATCTACGAACAAGAGCGCAAAAATAAGGTGTTTTTCGCATTGAGAAATGATTCTGCTTTGCTATTAAATGACGATTAACGAAGAAATAGCAATATCCCTATTCCTCAACTTCGGGAGCAAAGCGCTCATGAAAATCGGTAGAAAGCACTCGGAATTCGGTGCGACGATTAATGGCCTTGGCTATTTCTTGCTGTTCAGGAGTAAGTCCAAGGATGAACTCTTCGGTCAGTTCATCATTCCGTTTCAGGAAGTCGTACTGCTTAGCCAACTTACGCGTAATGGCTTTTGGCCAGGTTTCACCATACCCTTTGGCAACTAATCGGCCAGGGTTGATGCCTTGTTGAATCAGGTAATCGACAACCGTCTGTGCCCGTTTCTGTGAAAGTTCGAAGTTGTACTGTTCCGAACCTACAAAGTCGGTGTGTGCCATCAGCTCAATGGTAATGGTTGGATTTAGTTCCAAAATACCCACCAAACTATCTAATGCATGGACCGACTCGGGTAATAATTCCCAACTTCCAAACTCGTAATTAATATTATCTACTTTGATTGGCGCATCGGTTGGCGTGAGGTACAAATCAACTCTGAAATCCTGGCTATCATCTAATCCGATAGTGGATTCGCGCCCTTTATCATTTAAATAGCCATCTTTAAACGCGGCAAAAACATATTCCGTTTCGGGGTTTAATTTCAGCTGGAACTTACCATCATCGGCACGCATTTTCAGGTTTGTGCCATCAGTTCCAATAATCCGAATACGGGCACCATCCAATCGTTGGCTGGTTTCTTTATCGTAAATTTCGCCCGAAACACGATAAATTTTAGGAGGTAAGTAAAAGGAATAAATATCATCGCTGCGTGATCCTTTTCGGTTCGAGGCAAACATTCCGCGCGTTTCCTCTCCTTCAATAAACGACATTCCAAAATCATCACCCGAAGAGTTGATTGGTGCTTTCATATTCTGAATGCGCCACTCCCCTTTTTCAGTGCGGGTGGCTTTAAAAATATCCAGTCCACCCATTCCCATGTGGTAATCCGATGAAAAATACAGTTCGCCATTTGATCGGATCGTTGGGAAAACTTCATCGCCCGGCGTATTAATTTTGGACCCCAGATTTTTTGGGTTCGAAAAAGTACCACCATTACCGGTTACCATCCAAATATCTTTCCCGCCATAACCTCCGGGTTTGTCAGACACAAAATACAAGGTATCGCCATTAATCGACAACGAAGGATGAGCAGCAACGAGGCTATCACCGAGCAAATCCAATTTAACAGGCTCCGACCAGTCGCCTCGTGACATTTTGACCCGGTATAGTTCTGTGCCAAGATCCTCTTTTTTGTCGTAACGGGCACGCGTAAAAATCATTTCATCGCCATTTTCCGACAAGGTAATCGCTCCTTCTTCGTCCGGCGAATTGATCATTCCAGATTCATCAATCAGTTTGGGAGGACCCCATTTCTGCCGCTGAACCTGGTATTCTGAACGAAAGATATCGGCAAACTGCTCGCCCGTTATACTGTTTTCTTTATTGCCAACGGTATTTTCACGTGTTGAAGTCAATAGAATTTCATTATCGCGTTCCCCCACAAAAACAGGGGTGTAATCGGCATATTTGGAGTTTAGCTCACGAACAGTGTTCACCACATAACGGGTCGGATTATCAACCCACTCCTGAATATAGCGGCAAGCATCCAATCCGTTTAGTGCCTGAATATCTTGTGGTATTGAATCGAGATATTGCTGATAAGCTTCAATTGCCTCTTCGAATTTCTGCGTAGCGCGTAAACAATCGGCATAATAAAGTACAGCTTTAAAATCGGGGTGTTGCCGGCGAATTGCATTTTTGTACCAAATGGCAGCCTTTCCGTAATCGCCAATTTCGCGATAGGCTTCAGCCATATTATAAGCCATTTCCATTTTGTGCTGCATATTATCATCCTTTCGGTAGGCTTTCCGGTATTTTTCAGTTGCCCGATAATATTCACCTATTTCATAAGACAATTCACCCAATCGAAAATTCTTTTTCGAGGAACAAGATCCTAAAATAAGCAGGGCTAGCGAAAGGCTAATAACAGCAAAATACGTACGCTTCATGTATTCTCGCAGATTAAGGCGGTAAAAGTAACCAAATTTGTTCGTTATGGAAAAACGAAAAACGAAAAGATAAAGTATTTCCCCACTGCAATTTTTGATATATTTACAGAATAACTTAAACCAAAAGAAAACCGGGCATTCCGAATTTTTCAGATTATGTAGTCTGTTTCTGAAAAAACACCCAGGCAAATAAATTTCATTCTACTACTTTAATACACCTAACAAAATTCAAATCTATGTTGATCAAAAACTACACTTCATCGTTACTGCTTTCCGTCCTTTTTTCGTTGTTCTCCATTAATCTAGCGGCAAAAGATTACACCGTTAGCTCGCCAAACGGAAAAATTTTAACCACCTTAAATACGGACGACGGAATTCATTGGTCGGCGAGTGTTAACGGGCAGCCAATTTTCGAGAATAGCAAAATGAGCCTCACAATAGATGGTGAGGTTTTGGGCAAATCAGCTAAAGTCAGAAAAACGAAAACAAGCTCTACCTCTGAACAAGTTGAAGTCATTGTCCCGGTTAAATCCACAACAATAAAAGACGAATACAACCAACTGAGCATTCAATTTAAAAATGATTTTTCAGTGGTGTTCCGTGTTTTTGATAACGGAATTGCCTATCGATTTGAAACCTCAAAAAAGGGCGACGTTATTGTCAATAACGAAACGGTCGATCTAAACTTTTCGGACAACTATCCAATTTTATTTCCTGAAGAACAATCGCTGCTTTCGCACTACGAGCGACTGTATATCGATGAAAAACTATCCGCTCTGAATGCCGGTCGATTTTGCTCACTTCCAACCTTAGTAAAAGCAACCAACAATATCAAAATTGGGATAACCGAAGCCGACCTGTTCGATTATCCGGGCTTATTTCTTGAGGCTACCGGAGGTCCAAGCTTAAAAAGTAAATTCCCGAATGTAACTCTCGAGTCAAAGCCTAAAGGAGATCGTAACATTGAGATTATTAAACAAGCTGATTATATCGCCGAAACCGACGGCTCCAGAACTTTCCCCTGGCGAGTATTCATGATTAGTGAGGAAGACAAACATCTGGTTGAAAACCAACTCGTGTATTTACTTTCAAGAGACTGCAAAATTGAAAACACGTCCTGGATCAAACCAGGATTAGTGGCTTGGGATTGGTGGAATGACAACAATATTTACGGTGTTGATTTTAAATCAGGACTCGACAACCAAACCTACAAGTATTACATTGATTTTGCCTCTGAATACGGAATTCCTTACATCATTTTAGATGAAGGCTGGTCGAAAACGACAACCAACGTGTTGGAACCAAATCCGAACATCGATATTGATGAACTGGTTCAATATGGTAAAGAGAAAAATGTAGAGCTTATTTTATGGTCGCTTTGGGGGCCTGTTGATAAACACATGGGCGACATCCTGGATCAGTTTGCCAAGTGGGGTGTAAAAGGGCTCAAGGTTGATTTCATGGCTCAGGCGGGTCAGGAAATGGTCAACTTTTACGAGCGTACTGCCCAAGCCTGTGCCGACCGGGAACTACTGGTCGATTTCCATGGGGCATACAAACCCGCGGGTTTGCGCAGGGCGTATCCCAATGTGATCAATTACGAAGGTGTGAAAGGGCTGGAAAATTGCAAATGGTCTGATGTAATTACGCCAGAGCATAATGTAACCCTACCATTTACGCGAATGCTTGCCGGGCCAATGGACTACACTCCGGGTGCTATGCGCAATGCTCACCATAAAGATTTTAAAATCAGTCACAGCAACCCGATGAGTATGGGAACAAGATGCCACCAACTAGCGATGTATGTTGTTTATGATGCGCCTCTTCAAATGCTTTCAGATAATCCATCGAATTATTACAGGGAAGAAGAAAGTATTCGCTTTTTAAGTAAAATGAAAACCGTTTGGGATGACACTAAAATACTGGACGCCAAAGTTGCCGACTACATTGTTACCGCCCGAAAAAGTGGCAATGACTGGTATATTGGTGCCATGACCGATGCAGACTCCCGAACACTCGAAATTGATTTGTCATTTTTGGATGAAGGAGATTACGAACTCCAAATCATGCAGGATGGCATCAATGCAGATCAAGCGGCAATTGACTATACTTACATCACGAAAACGGCTGACAAAAACACCAAAATTACAATTCCGATGGCATCAGGTGGGGGCTGGGCTGCAATTTGTAAAAAGAAATAGATTCAATTTTGTTTAGAACTTGGCATCGTAAATATCCGATAAAAATACAAAAAGGCCGCTCCAATTGGAGCGGCCTTCTATTTTCAATCACTGATAGTACATTATCTTACAAAAAGAAGTTCTCTATATTTTGGCAGTGGCCAAAGTTCGTTATCAACAGTCAGTTCTAGCTTATCAATATGATAGCGTATATCATCCAGATAAGGATAAACCGTTTTTTCGTATACTCTTGATTTTTCAATTGAGTCTTCAATTACATTGGCGACTTTGCGGGCCTCAACCATCTTTTTCACCTTCGCTTTAATCGCTGAAATATGGCCGCTGATTTCCTTTATCAATTCCTTACGGGCAAAGGCCAGCTCCTCAAATTCCTTTTCAGAAAAAACCTCCTTCAGATTCTTAACATTTTCTAATAAAGTAGTCTGATATTGAATAGCCGTAGGAACGATATGGTTAATTGCCAAGTCGCCCAACACACGTGCTTCAATTTGCACCTTCATGATGTATTTCTCATACTCTACAGCAGTTCGTCCAACCAACTCTTTTTCCGATAAGACTTCTTGTACTGCAAAAAGCTTTTTTGTCTTTTCCGACAGATATCCCTGTAAGGCATCAGGCACACTGTTGATGTTGGTCAGTCCACGCTTTTCAGCCTCAACAATCCAATCATCACTATACCCGTCACCATCAAATCGAATCGGCTTACAATCAATAATCAGCTTTTTCAATATCTGGAAAATAGCTTCGTCTTTTTTTACTCCGGTATCAATCAAGCTATCAACTTCTTTCCTGAATTGCGACAACTGAGCAGCAACAGCCGTGTTTAAGGCAATAAGCGCAGGGGCACAATTGGCCGATGACCCGACAGCCCGGAACTCAAAACGGTTACCGGTAAACGCAAATGGCGATGTGCGATTACGATCGGTACTGTCCAGAATAATCTCCGGAATCCGGCCAATATTCAATTTCAAAGCTGTCTTTTCGTCCGGCGTCATTTTACGGTCAACCACTGCCTCTTCCATCATATCGAGCATTTTACTGACTTCGGTTCCCAAAAAGACAGACAAAATTGAAGGCGGAGCTTCATTGGCTCCCAAACGATGCGCATTTGAAGCAGTTAAAATACAAGCTCTCATTAAGTCCTGATTGTCGTACACCGCTTTCATGGCATTCACCACAAACGTTAGAAACTGCAAATTTGATTTCGGGTTTTTACCCGGCGAATAGAGGTTAACGCCTGTGTTCGTGGATAATGACCAATTGTTGTGCTTGCCTGATCCATTAATTCCGGCAAATGGTTTTTCATGAAACAGCACCCTAAAATGATGACGACGGGCAATCTTTTTCATAATGTCCATCAACAATTGGTTATGATCGTTCCCCAGGTTGGCCTCTTCGTAAATAGGAGCAACTTCAAATTGATTTGGAGCAACCTCGTTGTGACGGGTTTTCAGGGGGATTCCCAGCTTATAAGCTTCATTTTCCAAATCTTCCATGTAGCGATAAACACGAGTTGGAATAGAACTGAAGTAATGATCATCCAGCTGTTGATCTTTTGATGATGAATGCCCCATCAAAGTCCTCCCCGTCAAAACCAAATCCGGGCGAGCCATAAACAGTGCTTCGTCAATCAGAAAATACTCTTGCTCCCACCCCAGATTGGCATTTACTTTTGTTACATTTTTATCGAAAAACTGGCAAACAGCGGTTGCCGCCTTATCCACAGCTTGAAGCGACCGCAACAACGGAGTTTTGTAATCTAATGCTTCGCCTGTGTATGAAATAAATACGGTTGGGATACACAGTGTTCCATCAACAATAAACGCCGGAGATGAAGCATCCCAAGCGGTATAGCCACGTGCTTCAAAGGTTTGGCGAATGCCACCACTCGGGAATGAAGATGCATCGGGCTCCTGCTGCGAAAGCAATTTCCCGCTGAATGCCTCCACAACACCACCATCTTCGCCATGAACGATAAATGCATCATGCTTTTCGGCTGTTCCGTCGGTCAACGGATGAAACCAGTGAGTATAGTGAGTAGCACCATTTTCGGTAGCCCAGGCTTTCATTCCCTGCGCCACCTGATCGGCCATTTTCCGATCAATTGCCCTCGAATTATCAACGGCGTCACAAACCGCTTTATAGGCCTCTTTGGAAAGGTATTTTTTCATTTTAGGACGGTCGAAAACCTTAATCCCAAAATAGTCGGAGGTTAGATTATGCTCCCGCTCAATTACAACCGGTTCTCTTTCCATAACCACCTGTAAAGCTTTAAATCTAAAGTCTGCCATTATCTTAATCAATTAAATTTATAAAACATTGAAATTTCTTCAGCCAAATACAGACCTCAAAAATAATGAATTTTGCAGCTAACTTTTTATTTTTTATCTATGTTTATCCTGTTTCTCGGCAGGTTCATTCAAAATAATCAGCCATTTTTGAATAACGAAGGGTAAAAAACAAGGGGCGAGGTCACATAACTTCATTCGCAAGTGCAAATAGTGTCATTTTGTTATGATGTAAATTTTAAAGCGAAGAAATCAGCGAGTTGTGTTTTAAGTTGTTATTTTTTCGAATACCTTGTGTAAAATCAAGCAATATCATTATTTTGGTATTTGTTGACCATTAAATAAGAGCAAAGCAAAGACATGACAAATAAGAAAGACCTGATAAAAACAATAAAAGAAAGCACTCAATCGAAAATTAAATTTGCTGTAGTTGACATTGATGGCATATTGAGGGGCAAGACGATTCACAAAGATAAATTTCTGGAAGTAGTTGATGGCGACATTGGTTTTTGTGATGTTATTTTTGGATGGGATGCCAATGACAAATGCTACGACAATGTAAAAGTTACGGGCTGGCATACGGCCTATCCTGATGCACGTGCCCGAATTGATCTTTCGACCTACCGCAATATTCCGTGGGACAACGAACGTCCGTTTTTTCTGGCTGACTTCAGTTCTGAACAGGGCAAAGATTTGCCCGCTTGTCCGCGTAGTTTATTAAAAAGAATCAGGCAACGAGCAACCGAGAAGGGCTTCGAAGCAGTATTCTCACAAGAATTTGAGTGGTTCAATTTTGTTGGAACGTCGAACGAACTAGCCGAAAGAAATTATTCCGATTTGAAACCAATTTCGCCAGGAATGTTTGGCTACTCCATGCTTCGGCCAACACAATACCAAACCTATTTCAATGACCTGTTCGATTTGCTGGAGAAGTTTCAGGTAAGCCTCGAAAGCTTGCATACCGAAACCGGCCCCGGTGTTTATGAAGCGGCAATTCGTTACGATGAAATTCTGCAAGCTGCTGACAAAGCAGTACTTTTTAAAAACAGTGTAAAAGAAATTGCCTATCAACATGGAATAATTGCCAGTTTTATGGCTAAATGGAATGAAAATCTTCCCGGGTGCAGTGGACACATTCATCAAAGTTTGTGGGATATCGGCCAAAAAAGAAATCTCTTTTTCTCGGGCGACAAACAATCACCGATGAGCAAGCTAATGGAAAGCTATCTGGCCGGGCAGCTTTATTGCTTACCTCACATTTTGCCTATGTACGCGCCCACAATTAACAGTTTCAAACGGCTGCGCGAAGGTGCCTGGGCTCCGGTTACTGCAAGTTGGGGACTCGACAACCGCACAACAGCGGTTCGGGTTATCAACGGACAGGAGAAATCGACCCGACTGGAAATGCGCGTTCCCGGCTCCGACTCCAATCCATATCTGGCGATGGCTGCCGCCTTGGCCTCTGGTTTATATGGAATCGAAAATGAGTTAGAACTAACGATTCCAAAAACAACCGGCAACGAATATGCCCAAAAAGACCACGAACGACTACCGCTCAACCTACTGGATGCCAACCGAAAGATGAAAGATTCGGAGATTGCCAACACCCTGTTTGGAGAAGACTTTGTCAATCATTTTGCAGCTACACGCGAATGGGAATGGCGCGAATTCGCCAAAGCAGTAACCGATTGGGAAACAAAAAGGTATTTTGAAATTATCTGAAATTCCAATTTCTGATTACTTTTGGGAACTACAGACGACAGCTAAAAAGAAGAAGAACTATGCAAACGCTTGATTATTTTCAAATAATCCGACAAGCTTGGGAAGAATTTGATGAGCGACATGAAATTAAAGGAATTTTTGATGTCAGTGCCCATGTTTCAACAAACCATGTTTACAAAATATCCTTTTACGACCGGCAACCGGTTTTTGCAAAATTATCGGATTACGGTAATTTTGAACACTTTAAGGAAGATCATATCATTATAAACAATCTGGCCAACAATCTGGAAGCACCCTACGACAACTTCCTCGCCAAATCGCTGGTTAAACGAAATGATCTGTTCATCTTTCGCTACTACGATCAAAAACGCAACGCCTGGGTGGTTTTTTATAACCCGATCAGGATGAAACACAAAATGCCTCGCCGGCTTGAGGACAAACACATCAGAAAGCTTGGCCGCGAACTAGCCCGTTTCCATAAGGCTTGCTCAAACGTAAGCAATCAGCTCCCACGAGCGTCGAAAACAGTGGCAACCGACATCCATCGGCTAATGAAAAATCTGGACTCCGGAAAATTCTGCGCAACAGCACCTCAACGCGATCTTTTAAAGAGCCAATGCGAAAAATTTATCGTTTATGCCGACAAGGCGAACTACACCAGTGAAATTGAAACAATTCCGGTATTTGTAGACTGGAACATTGGTAACTTTTCGGTAACTCGGGATGGGAAGCTCTATTCCAGATGGGATTATGACTGGTTTCGGGAGTCGTCACGTGTCATGGATTTTTACTTTTTTAGCCGAGTGGTTTCCGATGTAGGCGACCGAACGGTTTTCAGCTATATGATCAACCCGCTGATGGAAGATCGATTCATCATGTTTCTAAAAGAATATCACCGTATCTTTCCGCTGACAGAACCAGAAGTACGATTAATAAAAGAGGCCTATCGCTTTTTCATCTTAAATTACGTGGTAAAGGATGGAACACATTTCTTTCTACCATCATATGCCCGTAAGTTGCAAAAAGAAGCCTACAATTTATACATTCCGGCCATTGACACGAATTACGATGTCGATAAAATATTGAAAGCATTAAAACTATAAATAGCATGAAGACGCAAGATTTCAGGAGTGTAGTAACGAACTACAAAGCGGTTTTTTTTGATGCTTTCGGGGTATTAAAAAATCACAAAGGAATTATTCCCGGTGTTGAAAATACGTTCGATTTTCTGGATGAAAAGGGAATTGACTATTACGTATTAACCAATGATGCGTCCCGAAGTCCGGAACAGCTGGCACGGATTTATCAAGATAATGGAATCCCCGCGATTACCACTGATAAGGTTATTTCTTCGGGCATGCTGGCACACGACTGGTTGAAACTCAAAATAAAATCAGGCCGCGTTGCCTATCTGGGCACTGAGCAATCGGCTCACTACATTGAGTCGGCCGGATTGAAAACAATGCCCATCAGCAAGCTCGACCTAAACGATGTTGATGACATTACCTGTCTTGCATTTCTGGACGATGAAGGTTTCGACTGGAACAACGACATTAATAAAGTAATCAACCTACTTCGGAAAAAAAACATGTCGGTGATTGTTGCCAATACCGATATCAACTACCCGGTCAACCGAGTTGACATTGCTATTGCCATTGGCGGAATTTCAGATATGGTTGAAGAAATCCTGGATCGACATTTTATCCGCTTTGGAAAACCCGATGCCCAGATGTTTATGTTTGCGTACGAAAAAGCGTGCTTAAAACAAGCTCTTAATCGCGACGATATTCTGATGGTAGGTGATACGCTTTTTACCGACATCATTGGAGGCAACAAGTTTGGGATGGATACTGTGCTTGTCCTGTCGGGAAATACCTTAGCGGAAAGTGCCAAATCGAAAATTCGCTCAACCGGAATTATTCCAACTTATGTATGCGATTCGGTGGCTAGCTTTTAACAAGCTGAAAAAAGAATTACCCGAATATTGGTTACACAGAATGTGCTTCGGCCATGCTTTGTAGTGCATTAATCAAAAACCGATCGTTCTCTTTTCCTTGCGAGGCAACGCGAATATGGTATTGATCCAGCCCAATTTTGTTACTACAATCACGCACGTAAAGTCCATAGTTTTCAAGTAAGTGCATTTGCAATTCAACCGCTTTCATTCCAAATTCAATTTTAACAAGAATGAAATTGCTTCCGGTTGGATAAACCTTGAAGCCGGGAATCTCGACCAGTTTTCGATACAAATCTTTTACATCATCAATAACCCGAATACGCGAATTATGGTATTCCTGATTCGTCCTTTGAAGTTGCAACAAGAAATACTCTGCAATGGAATTGATATTCCAAACGGGCAAAGCTTCCTTAATTTCGGTCTGAAACATCTTGTTTGAAGTAGCGCAATACCCCAGCCTCAAACCGGGCACGCCACAATGCTTGCTCATGCTCCGAACAACTATTAAGTTGTTGTAATCTGCTAATTCTCCAAGCAAAGTCGGCACCAGTTCATCAGCAAAATCGATAAACGACTCATCAAGCAAAATCAACTTCAAATGCTTCATCTTCTTCAAAAACCACTTCATCTCATCAACTCGCATCAATTGCCCGGTTGGATTGCCGGGGTTGATAATTAACGCCGACTCAATTTGATTCTGCTCAATCCATCTGGCATATTCCTCCAAATTCAGTTGATAGTCCTTTTCGGGGTTAAGATGAAATAATTTCGCTGCATCCAAATTTTTCAATTTTTCAATGTACTCACTAAAAGTGGGAATCGGAATCGCGATTTGATCAATCAAATATTTCTCAATAATGGTAATCAGCTCAGTAGCGCCATTGCCTAAAATCAGATATTGCGGATTAATTGCTAATACTTCGGCCAGCATTTCCCTCGCCAAGCGCGGATTGCTGGATGGATAAGCTTTAATAATACTGACTAATTTCGATTGCAGCTGCTCCAGCATTTCACCAGTTGGATAATAAGGATTGGCAATGAAACAGTAATCGATAACCTGATCAAGCATTTCCTCTCCAACAATATCGACCAATGCCGGCGAATGAGACGTTTCTTCGAATAGGGCTTTGTTGATGTTTATTTTTGCTGTGCGCATAATTCAAAAGTTAGGTGGCAAAAATAGCGAAACTCCGCATTCAACAGAAGTATCGGACATAAAAAAAGCTGCTCCCAAAGGAACAGCTTTCAATATCTAGTGTAATGTTTAATTACAATTTTTCAACTGCTTTGTGTGTAACTTTGATGATAACAGCAGCTATTTTGTATGGGTCACCATTTGATGATGGACGACGATCTTCTAAACGACCTTTCCAGCCATCTTCAACAGTTCCGATAGGAATGCGAATAGAAGAACCGCGGTCAGAAACTCCATAAGAGAAATCAGTGATAGCAGCTGTTTCGTGAAGACCAGTTAAACGTTGGTCGTTATAGGCTCCGTAAACACTAATACATTCGTCAATATGGTTTCCAAATTCTTCGCAAATTGCTACAAAAACTTTTTTGTCAGCACAAGTTCTCATTAAACCATTAGAAAAGTTTGCGTGCATACCTGAACCATTCCAGTCCAACTCTTTTCCTAGTGGTTTTGGATGCCATTCAACAACAACACCATATTTCTCACCGAGTTTTTCCAGGAAATAACGTGATACCCAAATTTGGTCACCAGCATCGTGGGCTCCTTTTGCAAAAATTTGGTATTCCCACTGTCCTGCAGCTACCTCGGCATTGATACCTTCAACGTTCAGACCAGCTTCTAAACAAACATCGAAATGCTCTTCAACTAATTCACGTCCAAATGAGTGTTGTGCACCTACACCACAATAGTAAGGTCCTTGTGGAGCTGGGTAACCATCAGCTGGAAATCCCAGAGGTTTGTTTGTTTGAGGATCCATCAAGAAATACTCTTGCTCAAAACCAAACCAGAAATCTTCATCTTCGTCTTCGATGTGAGCTCGTCCGTTAGAAGCGTGTGGAGTCCCATCTGCATTTAATACTTCCGTCATTACAACGTAAGCATTTTTACGAGTTGGATCAGGATAAATTGCAACTGGTTTCAATAGACAGTCAGAATCTCCTCCTTCAGCTTGTCGAGTTGAAGATCCATCAAATGACCATACCGGGCAATCTTCCAATTTTCCGCTAAAATCTTTTGCAATTCTTGTCTTTGCCCTTAAAGTTTGAGTTGGCTTGTATCCGTCCAACCAGATGTACTCTAATTTTGTCTTCATCGTGTTACAAATTATAAGTTAATGATATATTTTTTCGATAATTTGACGTCAAAAATAGAACCAACTGACAAAATTATAAATAAAAGTGCAGCAAATTGTAAAAAATTAATACAAAATTCATATAAGAATATATTTTTGTCCACCACCCTATTCAAAACGAGCCCGAAAGTTAAAAAAGATCTCTTTTTTTTCACAGTCATATTTGTAAAAACGAATAGAAATTTCAAATTAATAGTATTTCCCTATCAAGAACCCCTATTTTCATCAGGCACCCGATCTATTAGAAGGCTTCACCAGTTGCAAATTTCAAATATGATTTTAATTCAAAAACGATAAGCTATTTTTATGTTTTATTTCTAAATTTAAATGCTCAATTCAGACTTATTTTGATCGAATTTCATCTATTAAAAAGACAACTTACAACTTTATAATTTTTCAGAATGAAAAACATCGACCGAAGAGAATTTTTAAAGTCATCGGGTACGGCTGTAGCAGGAAGCATGATTCTACCCACTTTTTTCCAGTCGTGCCAGAGTGCTTCAGCCTCTGCCGAAGTTCAGGCTTACCTTGATCATTTTGGCATTGATATAACGCTACTTCAAAAAGTCATTACCAAATCGCTCAGCAAGGGTGGCGATTATGCCGATCTGTTTTTTGAACACAAATTAAGTAACAGTCTATCGCTGGAAGACGGCAAGGTTAACCGTGCCTATTCAAATGTAGATTTTGGAGTTGGCATCCGTGTTTTAAAAGGAGACCAAACCGGCTTTGCCTATTCGGAAACAGTAACGACCGAAGCATTGATAAAAGCAGCGAACACTGCAGCCAATATTGCAACGGGCAATGCAAATGTATCGGCGCAAGAAATTAAAGAAGCCATTCCTTCAAACTACTATAAAATTGATCGATCGTGGGAAGAAACAACGATAGAGGAAAAAATTCCGTTCATCCAGAACTTAAACGACCAGATATTTGCCAAAGACACTCGCGTATCAAAAGTGAATGCCTATTTGAGCGACCAATCCGCCTACGTCCTTTTTTACAGTTCCGAAGGGATTCTCACCTACGATTACCGCCCAATGGTAAGTTTAGGAGCATTTTGCGTGATGGAAAAAGATGGTAAAATTGAGAATGCCTATTCATCTCGTTCGTTCCGGAAAGGCTTCGAGTTTTTAAATGATGAGCTCGTGAGTTTACTGGCCACCGAGGTTGTTGACCGAACATCGCTTCTATTTGAAGCCACCAAACCAAAAGCCGGCGAAATGCCTGTTGTAATGGGAGCCGGAGGTTCTGGGATCTTGCTGCACGAAGCTATCGGCCATACTTTTGAGGCCGACTTCAATCGAAAAGGAACATCTATTTTTGCCGACAAGATGGGCGAAAAGGTAGCCGAGAATTTTGTCAACATTGTTGATGATGGAACACTGCCTGAAAACCGGGGATCGTTGAACACCGACGACGAAGGAAATGCAACCGAAAAAACCTATTTGGTTAAAGACGGAGTTCTTAACAGCTACCTGCACGACCGAATCAGCTCGAAACATTACCAGGTAAACCCAACCGGAAATGGAAGGAGAGAATCCTTCCGTCATATGCCGCTGCCGCGCATGCGAGCGACTTATATGGAAGTTGGACCTCACTCAAAAGATGACATCATCACCAATGTGAAACAAGGTATTTATGTGGATAATTTCAGCAATGGTGAAGTTAAAATCGGAGCCGGCGATTTCACCTTCTTTGTTAAGGCGGGCTACCTGATTGAAACCGGAAAACTAACACGCCCAATTAAAGACATCAACATTATTGGTAACGGACCGCAAGCACTAGCCGACATTACAATGTGTGCCACTGATTACAAAATTGACAACGGCACCTGGACCTGTGGGAAATCCGGCCAATCGGTTCCGGTAACCTGCGGACTGCCTACCGTTTTGGTGAAAAAACTCACCGTGGGAGGTGTTAGTTAAATCAAGTTCAATCGTTCAGAAAATAGGAATTAAAATGACACAAGAAGAAAAATACAGCCTGGCAAAATGGGCCATGCAACATGCACTGGACAGTGGAGCTGACCAAGTCAGCATTATTATTTCGCAAAGCAAAAGCAGCAACGTTGATGTTCGAGAACAAAAAATAGACACGCTGAAAGAAGCGATCGAAAGCAACATGAGTATCCGCTTGTATGTTGACAATAAATATTCGTCACACCGCACCAATCGGTTGGAGAAGACGGAACTTTCCCGCTTCATTGAACAAGCAATTGCCGCCACCAAATATTTATCTCCCGATCCATATCGCTCATTGCCCGATCCCAATTTATATTATCAAGGCGAAGGAAAAGACCTTGGAACTGAGGACAGCACTTACGACAACATTGACCCAAAAACGAAAGTTGATCTGGCTTTTCAAATTGAGAAAGAGGCGCTAAATAAAGATGAACGCATCATCTCGGTTTCGACAAGTTATTCAGACAAAACAAGCAGCCGACTAATGGTCACCAGTAATGGCTTTGAAGGAGAAACAAAAAACAGCTCATTTAGCCTGGGAGCCTCCGTATCGGTTGACGGTGGAGATGCGCGTCCAAGTGACACCTGGCGCGAACGGGCTATTTTGTTCGATCAACTGCAAAAATCAAATATTGGATCAACTGCCCTCGATCGCGTACTAAAGAAGATTGGACAACAGAAAATCAGCTCTGGCAAATACGACATGCTTGTTGAAAACAGGGCGGCTGGGCGGTTGTTCTATCCCTTACTAAGCGCTTTGGACGGGTACAACATCCAGCAGAAAAACTCTTTTTTGATTGATAAAATCGGAGAAAAAGTAGCGTCTGAAAAACTTACATTAACTGACGATCCGTTTATTCAGGGCGGGCTGGGCTCGCAATTATTCGATAGCGAAGGGCTGGCTTTAAAAAAGCGAGAAGTATTTAAACACGGCGTGCTCGGTACTTACTACATTGACACCTACTACGCGAAAAAACTGGAGATGAAACCGACAACCGGAGACGCTTCGAATTTAATTTTTGAGAGCGGCGAAAAGGATCTTGAAGCACTTGTAAAAAGCATGAAAAAGGGGATTCTGGTTACTGGCTTTAACGGTGGAAACACGAATGGATCAACCGGAGATTTCTCTTATGGGATTGATGGTTTTCTGGTCGAAGATGGAGAAATCATCAAGCCGGTTTCCGAGATGAACATCAGTGGAAATATGAAAGAGCTGTGGATGAACCTGGCCGAAGTTGGAACCGATCCGAACCCGATTTCATCCTGGCAAACACCGTCCATGTTATTTGAAGGAGTTGATTTTAGCGGAAGCTAAGTCCAAAAAAAATAGGCAGACAATCATAGAAAAACCTTTTCCTTTCGCAGGAGGAGGTTTTCTTTTCTATTTTTGAAGAAAAAAAGCAGTGGCAAAACGAGAGAAAAAAGGGAAAAGCAAAAGTTCAGCAGGTTACAACCAGAAAATAGGCGAAGATTTTCTGGTTCAAAATGCACAAAAAGAAGGCGTGCTGGAAACAGCCAGTGGGCTTCAGTATAAAATTATTGAAGAGGAGGACGGACAAAAGCCATCGGAATTTGATACCGTGCTGATTCACCAGCGAGCACTCTTATTAAACGGGACGATACTAGAAGATACCTACCGCCAAAACAAAGCCGACGACGTAAAAATTGAAGAACTGATTGAGGGATTGCAAGAAGGACTTCTGATGATGAACAAAGGCAGTCGCTACAAATTCTGGGTTCCCTCGGATCTTGGCTGGGGACGAAAAGGAACAAGCAATAAAATACCTCCTTTTGCCGTGTTGGCCTTCGACATTCGCTTAGTTGATATTTTGACTTAAGCTCACAAAAAACGAGTGTTTCAACGAGGCCTTAACCTTCTGGCATCAATCTTGTTTTGACAATTAAAAATTCACGTAAAAAGATAAAGTCATGAAAACAGTTACAAGTATTATTTTATTAATTGCCTTAGCAGTTATAACATCCTGCGAGGGGCCAATGGGGCCTCCCGGATATGATGGAATCGATGGAGAAGATGGAGTAAATATTCAAGGAAGTATCTTTGAATTTACTGATGACTTCACAAACGCTAATGAATTTAGCTTATCGTACTCGTTTCCCAACGACTTCGAAATTTACTCAACCGATATTGTTATGGTCTACATCCTATGGGAACAAGCGGACTACGGAGGAGAAACAGTTGATGTTTGGCGAGCCTTACCTCAAACAGTTGTTTTAAACGAGGGTGTCATTCAGTACAATTTTGACCACACGGTCTATGACGTTCGGGTTTTTATTGACGAAACAGTTGGAGAATTGCTTCCTGAAGAGACCCAAAACCAGACCTTTCGGATTGCAGTGCTCCCAGCTGCCTGGGGCTCCACCAAATCGATCGACATCACAGATATGAATGCCGTGATGAAATCGATGGACATGACCTCAAAATCGGTTAAGAAAATATCAATCAAATAGCGAACGTCTAATTCCTTAAATGTAAAAAGTCACTCCAGCCGATGAGCTGGAGTGACTTTTTTTTTGTCAAATGCCTGTCTTAGTATTCTTTCACCTTGCCTGACCCAACTACCCCCTGATCAATCAGCGGGCTTCCTTTATAGGTAACATCTCCTGAACCTGCAATGCGCACTTCTAAATGCTTCTCGGCATTAACAAAAGCATTGCCCGATCCAATGATCTTGACAATGGCATCTTTCACCTCAAAATCAATTCCTTTAAAATCACCCGAGCCGGAAATATTAACTGATAAATCATCAGCCATTTCAGTGCCTTCAAGAGTAATGTCACCACTCCCGGAAATGGTGGCTTTTACGCGTTCTGCTTTTAAGTCTTCAAGTAAAATATCACCGCTCCCGCTAACTGACAAATCCAAAATACGGCTTTTAATTGATCCGTCATTAATAATATCGCCCGAGCCGGAAAGCGATAGTGCATCAATCTCGGGAACCGTAATATAAATTTCAATTTTACCCGGAGTAAAACTTTTCCACAAATAGTTTTTTGCTGCAAACCGAACGATCAACTCACGACCTTTTACTTCGGTGATAATTTCCTCCAGTGTCGACGATTTGGCAACGACTTCAATAGATTGCTCGCTCCCTTGCTCAACATACACTTTTGCCGGAATCCGAATGGCTATTTCGGAGAATGAGTCCACCTTTCTAAATTCAGTTTCGGCATTGGCGCCCATCGAAATTATTAAGGCCATCACGGCCATTAGACTTATAAATCCTACTTTCATGTTTTCCGTTTTTTTATTATTGTATTCTATAGTTAAAGACACGTTGATTCAATAAAGGTTGCATCTGCACTCGTTTTTATCTTCAATCTAGACCTCACCGTGAACTTCGGCTCTTAAAATTATCATGCGAGGAGAAAAACGGCACCTTCATTTACTGGAGAATCTGCACATTCTATATTAACACAGGTAAATTCAGAACTATTCATAACAACATCAAATGACGAGTTATATTGCCAGTCGAAAACGAAATCGCTCATGACACAGCTCCTGTTGTCAACGCAATAAACAAATGATCCAGATCACCAAAATAAAGAACGCAATTACCCACTAACAATCAACATGTTAAAAAGCATTTCTTTTGAAGATTCTTTTGTTTATTTTTATTTAGACTGTATACAAATAGTCCGCTTGCATTTATTAATCTTAAAACTGAATTGACGATGAAAAAAATTCCTGTTCTTATTGTATTGCTATTGGTTATGATGGCCACTCTGGCTCAGAAAAAAAACGGCGAAGTATTTATTGAGCATCCAGCAATGGATAAAGTGGATAAACTATGGAATGCCCTCGAAGAAGGTGACAAAACTACTTATGGCAGCCTGCTGGCAGACACTGTAATGGTCGTAATCAACGGAAATCGAAATTTAAAAACTCGCGATGAAGAAGTCGAAAGTGTTGATTGGTGGAACAAAGAATTTGAGAATCTGGAAGTTGTAACAGACACTCCTGCTTATGCCGATGCTATTGATTATAAAGAGAGTGGCGTATGGGTTCAGGATTGGTTACGATTAAAAGGGACGCACAAAGAAACAGGAATTAATCTCGACTTATCTATTCATAATTTGTATAGTTTTAATGATGAGGGACAAATAAGCTCGATCCATCACTATTCAAACAATGATGTTTTTCAGGAAATAAACAGAAGTAAAACAACAAGAGAAAACGGTAAAGTCTATATCGGACACCCCTACATCACCAAAGTTCGAAAGCTTGCCAATGCCTATTGCGACAAAGATCTTGACGCCATGAAAGCGTTCTATGCAGATGATGTTTTCTTCTCAAATACAACCATGAAACTGAAAGAACAAAATGACATGGAAGCTCAGACTAAGGTCTGGGAATCACAGTTTTCTGAAATGGACAACATCAACATGAAGCAAGTTGGATATCCGGATTGCATCTACTATGCCTTAAATGATGACTATGTTGTTTATTCCTGGTGGATTTTTACGGCAACGTCGATTGCAGATGGGAAGAAAATAGAATTCCCAATGATGCTATCGCATACTTTTAACGACGAGGGAAAAATTGTGAACTCGATGGGCTACTACAGTAGCAATCATTACGAATAATTGAACAGCATCAATTATTGGAAAGACTCCATTATTCGAATAATGGGGTCTTTTTTTATCTATTTATGCGAAGGAAGTTAATCCTAAAGCACGCTTTTGCAGACAAGCATCAGCTCAATCTGCCCTTTCAACCAAAACATGCTCTCCTACTGTTGTTTCCAGTTCGTATAAATAATATGTATTCAGCTCTTTCGGTTGCAAATCAGGATCTCCAGCTATTTCAGGCTTCGGAATCGCTGTTGCTTTCATCAACGAATTCTCTTTCCCGGAGGCCGGATCGTACCCGGGCAAATTAAGTCGCCACTCCGAACGAATAATTGCTTTTCCCCCCAAAGAAGAATAAATGGTTGCACGCTCAAATTCTCCGTCAGTCCAACTTAAGTCAACAGTAAAACCACCCCGAGCTTTTAACCCTTTAACTTCGCCTTTAGCCCACGAACTGGGTAATGCAGGCAAAAAGTGGATGGCTCCGGCATGACTTTGCAACAGCATTTCGGCAACACCGGCAGTTACACCAAAATTACCATCAATTTGAAATGGCGGGTGAGCATCAAGCATATTTTTATAAAGACCTCCTCCTGAATGGCCAGCTTGATCTCCAAAATTAATGGGAGTAAACAAATTCTGGATAATCTTTAAAGCATGATCACCATCTAACATTCGTGCCCACATGTTCGATTTCCAGCCCATAGACCAGCCAGTGGCCTCATCACCTCGTCGTTCAAGTGAATTTCTAACGGCCGTAAACAATTCCGGGGTATCCCATGGATTAATTTGATTCCCCGGATGAATCCCATACAAGTGGCTCAAGTGTCGATGATGCGGTTCGGTCTCTTCAAAATCTTCGTTCCACTCCATCAAAATGCCGTTGTCATTAATCCGAAAAGGTTGCAACTTAGGAATCAGCATTTGCAACTCCGACTGAAACTCCGGATCAATACCTAAAACAAGCGTCGCCTTTAAACAATTGTTTAATAATTCATTTGTCATGGCCAAATCGCATGCAGGTCCCGCACAAACAGCCACTGCATTGTCAGTCTGAGGATCGATGAATTTATTTTCAGGAGAGGTCCCAAACTGTGTTTCCAGATAACCCCTATTATTTGTATTCAACATCCCAATAAGAAATTGAGCGGCTCCTTTCATAGCCGGATACATCGCTTTCAAAAAATCCTGATTACCCGTAAATAAGTAATGCTCCCAAACATGACTAAGCATCCAAACGCCTCCCATACTCCAATTCGCCCATACCGGATCAGCAGTTCCTCCTTCGCCAACAGGTGCACAATGCGCCCAAATGTCGCCATTATGGTGCGACACCCAACCTTCCAAGCCATAATACGAGTCAGCAATAGCCTTCCCTTTTACGCTGTTGTTCGCTACTAAATTCATCAGCGGGTCGGTCAACTCTGACAAGTTGGTTACTTCAGCCGGCCAATAATTCATTTCAACATTAATATTTTGGGTATAATTACTACTCCACGGAGGCTGAACGGTACTACTCCAAATCCCCTGCAAATTAGCCGCTTGTGTTCCAGGTCTTGATGAAGAAATAAGCAAATAACGACCATACTGAAACAACAGCGCCACCATATCCGGATCTTTGTTTTCCTTGAATGAAATAATTCGCTGATCAGTTGGAAAAGTGTCAACATGTTGTTGCTCGCCCAGTGTCAGGGCAACCCGATCAAAAAGTTGCTTGTAATCCGCAACATGATTGCTCTTTATGGTCTCCCAATCCAGCTGAGCCGCTTCTTTCAAATTTCGATTTGCAATCGTTTCAAAATCTTTCCCCTCCAAACCCGGAGACTTAAACGGCCCGTTGAAGCTGGTGGCCGCTGAAATTAATACAATTGCTTCTGTTCCACTTTTCAGGGAAATTTTGTCATCGGCTACTTGGACTTCGCCGTCTTCCGAGCGAATCTGTACATTCACCTGAGCCTTGATCCCTTCTCCATCCCAATCATCATAAACAATGGGTTGATCAACATCCCGATAATTAGGCGCTACATGTTTCGGAGCCTGAACAATCATTTTATAAATTCCATCTTCTGAAATAACTTTGTGTTTCAGCAGACTATTCAGCGACAACGAAAAACTAAGTTCATTGGGTTCTGAAGCCGTGAGTTTTATTGCAATGAGTTGATCGGGATAACTGGCCAAAACCTCACGCTTGTATCCAACCCCGTTTGTTTCATAACTCACCCCGGAAATAGACTCAGAAATATTCAACTGCCGCTTGTAATGCGAAAACGTTTCATGCCCGGTTTCAAGCACTAAGTCTCCCAAGGGTTGATAGGATTCGGTGTAAGGTCCCTGAATGTTTCGTATTACTTCATTGGCTTCCGTATATTTTCGATCCTCAACCAATCGGGCAACCTTAGCAGCATAGCCGGTAGCGTCCGGGTTTGTCAAATCCCGTGGATATCCCGACCAAAATTCGTCATGATTCAATCGAATAACTTCATGATCAGGCCGCCCAAAAATCATCGCTCCAAAGCTGCCATTTCCAATAGGCAAGGCTTCCATCCATTCGCTGGCGGGCTCATTGTACCAAAGTTTGAGATCGTTTTTTACTTCTTTTTGCCGACAAGAGAAGAAGGTGCTCGACACCAATAAAACAAGCATTAGGTTTAGGAGTATTGATTTCATAGTAGCTAAGTAGTTTTCGTCAAAAATAGAAAAAGTAAGTTGAATGAAGATAGTGAAATAAATACTTTCCTACGACATAAACACAAATAGCTGTCAATAATCATATTTCTTTTGTTGAATAAAAGGAAACACACTGAGCCAGGAAAACGTATATTAAACTAAAACCGATACGCTTAAAAGCAGCTCATGAACCGTGTTCATATCCTTTTCCAAAAGGACATTTAATCGCCACCTTCGTTCCTGCACCGCCCCCCTTATCATCCAAATAAATTAAAACTAAAAATCATGCAAGTCAAGAAGTATCCATATTGCGATTTGAATCGTTATCGGAGTCTACTTATTGAGGTTGGGTTAATCCTCTCTCTTGGGATTTGCTTATTCGCTTTTGAAACGAAAACAACGGTCAAAAAAAGTGAAATTACCGGCTCAATTGTTACTCAGGATATCGACAATGAAATCATACCAATTACCAGACAAGAACAAGTTAAACCGCCTCCACCACCGCCTCCACCAAGAGTAGTAGAAGTTCTCAACATTGTTTCGGACGATATCGAAATTGATGAGGAACTGGAAATTGAAGACACGGAAGCCGATGATCAAACGGCCATTGATATTACTCCGGTAGTTACCGCCTACGAACAAGAAGAAAAGGAAGAGGAAGAAGAACAGATCTTTTACATCGTTGAAGAAATGCCGGAATTTCCGGGGGGCGAACTTGCCCTAAGAAAGTTTCTGGCCAATTCCATAAAGTATCCGGTTATTGCTCAGGAAAATGGCGTCGAAGGGAAAGTGTATGTCTCGTTTGTTGTAGGTAAAGATGGCTATGTTACCAATGCAAGAATAATCCGAAGTGTTGATCCATCACTGGATAAAGAAGCATTGCGTGTTGTTAACAGCCTACCTCAGTGGAACCCGGGCAAACAACGCGGCCAACCCGTTCATGTCGCATTTAGTGTACCCATAACTTTTGTATTGCAATAGGAAAATAAGTAGTTTGACCTTTCCTAAAATAGCTTGACAGATTTATACTTAGTTTGTTTTTGATGCAATAGTTTAAGGAATCAGCTATAACAACTTAATATTCTTTTCGTGTAAAGACATCAATCCAATCTTCAACGGTGAAGGTTAAAAAGTAAACAGCATTTTGATCGGTGATAAAATAGTTATCGGCAGACATTTTTAATTGAAAGATATTAAGAAATGTTTTTCAATGCAATGCGTCTGTGTATTGTCGTTACATACGACCACCAGCTTACCCGTCACCGCTATCGCTAAGACGAGAGATAGTAGAGGCCGCCATCGCATCGATTACCTCTCGGTTTTGTATCTTTGCTTCTCCTGAAACTCATGTTTATGCCAAATTCAAAATACCAGCTGGAAGCAAAAAATATCAATCTTAAAATTGACGGTGAAACCATTCTGGAAAACGTTAATTTCCGATTAAATCCCGGAGAATCACTCACAATCACCGGGGCTTCCGGAAGTGGCAAAACCACACTGGGTCGGATATTAGCCGGCATTCAAAAACCGACTCCCGGAGAACTTTTTCTCAATGGAATTGAGAACCGTCTCATGGTTGATCAGCAAGACCACTTCATTGCTTATTCGGGTCGCCGAAGCATGCACCATGGGCAACGCTACGAAAGCTCAGGAATGGAAAGCGTTCCCACTCTTTTAAAGTTTTTGGAGCGCAGCCTGGCGCAAAAACCCACCCGCCCGAGCATGCAAGAACTAACAGGAATACTGAGTGAATTGGAGATTTCACATCTGGCAAACAGCAAGATTCTTGAACTGAGTAATGGCGAACGCAAACGAGCTCAACTGGCTTTGACTCTTCTAAAAAAGCCGGATTTAGTGGTACTCGATCAACCTTTTGTGGGCTTGGATTTTCACTCGCGAAAGAAATTAGCTGAATTACTTGATGAAAAGATCGATGCCAAAACTTGCCTGATTATCATCACCGATCCCCAAACGATTCCTGAAAATTCAAGCTATGTGTTAGAATTGGATCAAGGAAGAATCACACAATTTACGCAACGCAATAAGTACATCCCGAAAATTGATCACTCACCTCAACTCTGGAATGAAATTGACCAAGGACTCTTTTCATTGCTCCCGACTAAGAACGAAGTTTCCAGCGATGTTGTTTCCATGAAAAACCTCCAGGTCGAACTCAATGGAAAAACCATTCTCAAAAACATCAACTGGCAAGTTAAGAGCGGAGAACAATGGGCGTTACTGGGGCCTAATGGAGCCGGCAAAAGTACTTTACTGAGCTTGATAACAGCCGACAATCCGCAAGGGTACAATAATCATCTCATTTTATTCGACCGCCAACGGGGAAGTGGCGAAAGCATTTGGGACATTAAAAAACGAATTGGCTTTGTTTCTCCCGAGCTGCATCTTTACTTTCTGCGAGGCGCGGGCATTTTCAACACCATCCCGGGACTTTCAAACCCGAAAACCACCATCCACAGCTCTCTTTCGTGTACCGAGGTCATTCTTTCAGGCATGAAAGACGAAGTTGGATTTACGTCTTCCCCAACCAGTCATCAACTAAAAGCGGCTCAAACCTGGCTCAAAATCCTAGGGCTGGAAAAATTACATAACCGTGCGTTTACCCACACTTCGCTCGGAGAACAACGTGTTCTGCTGCTGGCAAGAGCTTTGGTGAAATCGCCGCAACTGCTTATTCTGGACGAACCTTGCCAAGGTCTGGATCAGCAGCAAACCGATCGTTTCAACCACCTGCTAACCATCATCAGTCAACAACTTCAAACTACCTTAATCTATGTCACCCATCGAATAGATGAAATCCCCTCTACGGTTACCCACCTCCTGCAGCTTGAAAAAGGGAAAATCAAAAATCAAGGCCCGTTTAACCGGGACAGTTTTCAATGGAATGCTTAAATTTGAGTCCACAACTGCTTTCAATTTGAATTTAAAATATGGAATTGAACCGAGAACAAACAGAAGCTTTCCATCGCGCAGCAGCACTTTGCAGCCGGGCCGAAAAATGTTCCAACGACATGTTAGTAAAACTCAGCCAGTGGGGCGTAAATGAAGATGATGCCGAGCTAATCCTCGATCGGTTAATCGAAGAAAAGTACATCGATGATGAACGTTTTGCCCGTAGCTTCGTGCGCGACAAATTTCGGTTCAACAAATGGGGGAAAACGAAAATTGCCTATCAACTTCGAGGTAACCGGATCAATTCAACAACCGTTAATGCGGCCATGGAAGAAATTGACGGCGATGATTATTGGGAGGCTTTGCTTGACCTTGTTAAAGAAAAGAACAAAAGCATAAAAGCCGCGAACCAATACGATCGGAAAGGCAAATTGGTTCGTTTTGCCCAAAGCCGTGGATTTGAAATGGATTTGATTTATATGGCCTTGGACGAAATTTTGAAATAACGTCTCACAAAAATAACTCCAATATCTTTTGATTTTTCGGCTCCCGTTAAAGCTGGGGAAAAACCAAAAATCGAAAGAGATCTGAATAATTCCACCTTCAATTTCGTACCTGAAAACCAATTCCGGTTTTATCATGTTTTATTAACAATCGGTTTCATAAGCACAATGAAAAACTTAATTTTAGGGGGCTGATTTATTCGGTGGAAAAGATAGTTGAAGAACGACAAAACAGATTGAAAATGATTCCTTTTACTCACTTACACGTACACTCGCAATATTCAATTTTAGACGGAGCCGCAAGCGTTAAAGGGCTTGTTGCAAAAGCAAAAGGCGACGGCATGAAAGCCCTGGCCTTAACCGACCACGGAATGATGTTCGGAATAAAAGAGTTTTACGACGTTTGCAGACGAGAAGGGATCAAACCCATTTTGGGTTGCGAAACGTATGTGGCCAACAGAGCAATAGAGTCGAAATCTGATAAAGTCGACCGCTCGGGTAATCACCTGATTTTACTAGCCAAAAACATGAAAGGCTACCGAAACCTGGTAAAACTTATTTCCATAGCCAGCAACGAAGGATTTTACTACAAACCCCGTATCGATAAAAAGGTACTCGAAAAACACAGCGAAGGAATTATTGTCTCTTCAGCCTGCCTTGGTGGCGAGGTTGCTCAGCATATCATGAAAAATGATATTGAAGCAGCCGAAGAAACAATCAAGTGGTTTAAATCAGTTTTTGGCGAAGATTATTACCTGGAGTTACAAAGACACCATTCAGACGATCCCGCTCGGAATGAAGATGTTTATAAAAATCAGGTGATTGTCAACAAGGAAATTATTGAGTTGGCAAAAAAGCACGATGTCAAACTTATTGCCACCAACGATGTCCATTTTATTAATGCTGAAGATGCCGATGCACACGACTTGCTCATTTGCCTAAACACGGGAAAAGATGTTGACGACCCCAACCGGATGCGATACACCAAGCAAGAGTGGTTTAAAACATCGTCCGAAATGAACCAGCTCTTTGGCGATGTGCCAGAGTCGCTCACCAATACGCAGGAAATTGCCGATAAGGTTGAAGAATACGAACTCAACTCCTCGCCCATCATGCCGGAGTTCCCAATTCCTGAAGAATTTGGAACGGAGGAGGATTATGCAAAAAAATATACCGAGGAAGCATTAAAAGAAGAGTTTAAAGACGGAGCTTTTGAACGACTGGGTGGTTTCAAAAGCGTACTCCGTATTAAACTGGAAGCTGACTATTTAAAGCATCTGGCTTACGAAGGAGCCCAGGAAGATTATCGCTATGGAAATCCAATTCCTGACGATGTTAAAGAACGGCTTGACTTTGAGTTAGCCACCATTAAAACAATGGGATTTCCCGGTTACTTCTTGATCACGCAGGATTTCATTAACGCAGCGCGTGAAATGGGAGTTTTAGTTGGTCCCGGGCGTGGTTCCGCCGCGGGAGCTGCAGTTTCGTACTGTGTCGGAATTACGAATATCGACCCAATCAAGCACGATTTGCTGTTTGAGCGTTTCCTAAACCCCGACCGGATTTCAATGCCCGATGTCGATATTGACTTTGATGATGATGGCCGACAACTCGTATTAGACTGGGTAACCGAAAAATATGGCCGCGATCGGGTGGCACACATTTGTACCTTTGGAACAATGGCCACAAAGTTAGCCATTCGCGATGTTGCCCGCGTGCTAAAACTGCCACTTCCCGAGGCCGACCGTTTGGCCAAGCTGGTTCCCGAGGCTCCAAAAATGAGTTTTGTAAAAGCTTATAAGGAAAGTCCGGAATTGAAAAAAGAACGGAAATCGGATATCCCACTGGTGGCTGCCACCTTAAAATTTGCCGAAACGCTGGAAGGCTCTGTTCGCCAAACCGGCGTTCATGCCTGTGGAATTCTGATTGGTCGCGACCCGTTGAATGAACATATCCCTCTCATGCCCACCAAAGAAGAGGACTTGTACACAACCCAATACGATGGTCGTTATGTTGAAGATATCGGACTTCTGAAAATGGACTTTCTGGGGTTGAAAACACTCTCAATCATCAAGGAAACACTCGAAAACATTCGCCTTTCCAAGGGATTAGAAGTAGACATTGATGCAATTCCCGACGATGATGGAAAAACATTCGAACTGTTTAGCCATGGCGACACGACTGCCATCTTCCAGTTTGAATCGCCCGGAATGAAAAAACACTTGCGCAACCTGAAACCCAACCGGTTTGAGGATCTGGTAGCTATGAACGCGCTGTATCGACCGGGACCAATGGAATACATTCCCGATTTTATTGACCGGAAACATGGCCGCAAAAAGGTGGAGTATGACCACCCAATGATGGAAAAATACCTGAAAGACACATACGGAATTACAGTTTTCCAGGAACAGGTGATGTTACTCTCGCGACACCTGGCCAACTTTACACGTGGTGATTCCGACTCGCTGCGTAAGGCAATGGGTAAAAAGATTATTGCCATGATGGACAAACTGAAAGTTAAGTTCATCGAGGGATGCAAGGCCAACCCTAAGTTTGTTGAAGGCTGCGAGGAAAAGGGCAAGGAGCCCGAGGTAATTATCGAGAAAATATGGAAAGACTGGGAGGCCTTCGCCTCCTATGCATTCAACAAATCGCACTCGGTTTGCTATGCACACATTGCCTATCAAACGGGTTACCTGAAAGCCCACTTCCCATCAGAGTTTATGGCAGCCAATATGAGCCGAAACCTGAGTAACATGATCGATATCACGAAACTGATGGGAGAGTCGCAACGAATGGGAATCAACGTACTTGGACCGGATGTAAACGAAAGTTTCAACAAGTTCATGGTAAACAAGGAAGGTCACGTTCGCTTTGGAATGGCAGCCATTAAAGGTGTTGGAGCTGGCGCGGTGTCCGATATCGTGAAAGCCCGCAAAGAAGGATTATTTACTTCCATTTTCGATTTTGTTGAACGGGTGAATCTGCACACCGTCAATAAAAAGAACCTGGAAGGGCTTGCCATGGCCGGAGCGTTTGATAGCTTTGGACTGAAACGCAGCCAGCTTTTCGCAAGCAACGAAGAAAACGAACCCTCTTTTATTGAAAGAATAGTGAAATACGGGCAGCAGATGCAACTGGAAAGCAACAACGCCCAGCAGTCGCTATTTGGCGAAGCAATGTCAGCACAGGCGGTTAAAACGCCTGACATACCAAATGTTCAGGAGTGGCCAAAAATTGTGCTTCTGGAAAAAGAAAAAGCATTGATCGGTATTTATCTTTCGGCACACCCGCTGGACGATTACAAATTGGAGATTGATAATTTCACCAGCAAGGAATTTGCACTGAAAGATCTTAACAACAATATTGAAACCCTCCAGGGAAGAGATATTACATTTGCCGGTATGGTTACTGAAAGCCGGGAAGCAGTTGGAAAAACGGGAAAACCATACAGCACGCTAACCTTATCGGACTATTCCGATTCCTACACGTTCTTCTTTTTTGGGAGAAATTATGTCGAATTTTCAAAATACAGTAAAACCGGACTCTTTCTAATGATAAAAGGTCAGGTTCAACCTCGCTTTAACTCCGACCAGCTGGAATTTAAAATCCGAAGTATCGAGCTTCTTTCTGAAATAAGAAAAAATAACATCAAGACAGTTACCCTACAAGTTCCTCTTCAAGTTGTTACACCCACATTGATTCAGGAAATTGAAAGCATTAGTATAAAAAATAAGGGAAAAGCTCTTTTGCGATTTAATATCTGGGATTCAGAAACAAAAAGTATGGTTAACCTGTTTTCAAGAAACACGAGGGTTGAAATGACTCGCGAATTGGAAAAGTTTTTCCGCGATCATAAAAATCTGAATTTTAAAATTAATTAGCTTTGCAGCTTAAAATAGAATAATTACTCATAAAAATATTTGAATTATGGCACAAGAAGTAAATGATGCAAACTTTGAAGAAATTGTACTTAAATCAGACAAACCGGTTTTAGTTGATTTTTGGGCTGAATGGTGCGGACCTTGTCGCATGGTAGCTCCTGTTGTTGAAGAATTGTCGCAAGATTATGATGGAAAATTACTGGTTACCAAAGTAGATGTAGACAGCAACCCTGAAACCGCAACCAAGTTTGGCATCCGCAATATTCCAACCATCTTGTTTTTTAAAAATGGCGAAATAGTTGACAAACACGTTGGAGCAGCACCAAAATCGGCTTTAGCAACCAAAGTAGACGCACTACTGTAAGAAATATAGATTGACAGAAAAGAATTATGGGTGCTCGTTGAGTGCCCATTTTTTTGTGTAGAATCAGAAAAAATGGCAAAACAAAAACCGTCTCAAATCAGATTTGAGACGGTTTTTGTATGTATCTTAAATTTTACTGCTGCCTACAGCTTAACGCTTGTGACGAGGCTCGTCAGAAACAGTCAATTTCTTTCTTCCTTTTGCACGACGTAATTTTAATACTTTACGACCGCTGACAGAAGACATTCTTTCGCGAAAACCATGTTTATTTTTGCGCTTTCTGTTTGATGGTTGAAATGTCCTTTTCATTTGTCAATATTTTTATGTGTAATTCTACTCTTGTTTTATTTCGGACTGCAAAAATAATCCTTTTTTTATTCCATCCAAAATATTGATAACTATTTTCTTCTATTTGTTCCACAATCAATTCCACACATAGCACTGTAAAATTAGAAAGGCTCACAAGCTAGCTGTTTTTCTTACTCAATAGAGATGGATTTACGCCAAGCGGACATGAAAATGCTCGGCAGAATATCCGGGCGATCCCATCGTTGGAGATCTAGCCTGGGTTCAAAAACCAACGAAAGAAATCAACCGCTAGCGCAAGGGCAAGTGAATCAACTTTTTAGTTTCAAAAAACTCTTCGTCAAATTGATCGCTCAGATTATAAATCTTCACTTTTGAGTTAAATGGTTTTAGCTCTTCGTCAAAATCGCCTCCCTTGAGATATAGAATGCCATTTGTCAACGTGTTTTTTTGATTCACCGCAATCTTCTTTCGAACCAGCGATACAAATTTCGGAAAGGCGGTAACAGCACGGCTCACCACAAAATCAAATTGTCCGCTCACTTTCTCAGCCCTGTTTTGTTGAGCCTTCAAATTTTTTAGTCCCAAGGCTGAACTAACTTCTTCCACTACTTTTATTTTTTTTGCAATCGAATCGACCAAAAAGAAATTCGTCTTGGGAAATAATATGGCCAACGGAATCCCGGGAAATCCACCACCACATCCTACATCCATAACCGATGTTCCCGGAGCAAACTGAATGTATCGGGCTATTCCCAACGAATGCAACACATGACGTTCATATAATTGATCAATATCTTTTCGCGATATCACATTAATTTTTTCATTCCACTCCTGATAAAGTGACTCCAACCGACTAAATTGTTCAATTTGATGAGCTGTTAAATCAGGAAAATATTTTTTGATGATTTCCATAAAACTTCGCTTTTTGGGCAAGAAATGAATTGACAGAATTTATGAATACGGTTCTTTAAAACAATAACTGGATTGGAATACGATTAGGACTCGTGATCGTCCATTTCGGTAGATTCAATCATTTTAAAAAGCATTTCCCGGGCACGAAACAATTGTGCTTTTACCGTACCAAGCGGCAAATCAAGTTCCTTGGCAATCTCTTCGTAAGAAAACTCCCGGAAGTACCTGAGCTCCACCAAGGTTCGGTAACGAGGCTTTAACTTATGAACGATGCGACGTAGCAAAATGGCTTTTTGAATGCGGATCAACTTCTCTTCCGGATCGGGATCTTTCGATTTCAACCTCACTGATTGCTCATTATCATTACCATCCTGGCTATTCTCAATCGAGACGTGAACTCCTTTCTTTTTACGCAAAAAATCGATGCAATTATTTGAGGCAATTTTAAAAAGCCACGTGCTAAATGCGTAACTCGGAGAATATTGATGAAGATTTTTAAAAGCTTTTCCAAATGCTTCAATGGTCAAATCTTCAGCATCACTTTTATTATTAACCATTTTCAGCAACATGAAATAAATGGCATCTTTGTATTTACTAAGAAGCTTTGCAAATGCTTTTTCATCCCCTTTTAGTGCGGATTCAACCAAGGCAAAATCTTGTTGAGCCTTATCTGATAAATTGGGGTTCAATTCCATTTATTACTTTTAATCCTTTTATCGTATAAATAAATTTCGAAAGCCCTGACAAAATACAGAACCGGCCGAACATAAACGTATGCTAACGAAGATAAAAAGATTTTCCTTTCCTGCAAATGGGTAGTCATTCTTTTAATGATAAAAATCTGGAGGCCGATTAAGACTACCATGGGAATTGAAACAAATAACCAATTTGCAGGTTCAGTAACCAACATCCAAGTCAACGATATCATTAAGGCTAGCTTGCCAAAGTCCTCAACCCATTGAATAAGGCGTTTTCCAAATCCAACTTGCTGATTCAAACGAATTTTCTTTTTCAACAATCCTGAAAAATCCCCCTTTTGATGAGTAGCATTCTCCCTGACAAAAGTTTCCGGTTCAATCGAAACATGTACTTTCTTCTTAAATCGGTCGTTAAAAATGAGCTCCAGGTTCCCAAAATGACAGTTCATTTTTCCGCGGAAACCCGACTGTTGAAAATAGACTGTCTTTTTAAAAAGAACGTTTGTATCATTAAAAAAGACAGGGATTCCAGCCAAAGAATAAGCTGCTGAATTTAAAAACGACAAGAAGCGCTCTATCCGAATCAGTTTATTGATGAATTTCTTCTGAGGGATGATGTTTGAATAGTTAATCAGAAAATCTGATTCGTCTGAAAGATCGTTCATCTTTTTAAGAAAGTTAGGATCAATCTCTCCAATATCAGGAGGCAACATAATCATCTGCTCCGAACTTGCTGCCTTCATGGCCAGGTTAATGGCCAGTTTTTCAGAAAAATTTGTTTCCTGATTGATCGAAGTAAATTTCAGCTTAGGAAATCTCTTAGCCAACTGAGCAACTTTTTGAATGGTGTTGTCTTCTGAAAAATCATCAACCAAAATAATTTCGAAATTAGAATAGTTCTGCTTCAGAAGCCGGGTTAAGACCTCTTCAATTTGCTCCTCCTCGTTACGCACACACATACAAATGCTCATCGGCATCTCAAGCAGCGTATCCGCAGTTCTTTTCTGAAACAGTAGCCTCAGATAGAAAAACAACAGAAAAAAGAGCTCAGTCAGAACCGAAAAAAAGAAAATAGCCGGAGCAATCCATTCCGTGCCTGTTCGGTCAAAGAAATCAAGAATCATATTTTGATTTTAACAGCAAAAATAACAATCGCGCAGACTATATAAACATCATTTTTAAACTATTTTAACTCGTACAGAAAACAGGTATTCTCTGGCCGTTTAACTTTTATGCCTATCTTTGAGCACTCAAAAATAAGTGCATGGATTTTACGCTTCATCATCAAGCAGTTAACAGCTGCGCCCGGGCAGGAACACTGGAGACGGGACATGGGAAAATTGAAACTCCGATTTTTATGCCGGTCGGAACGGCTGGGTCTGTAAAAGGCATTCATGTTAAGGATTTACACGAAGATATTCAAGCCCAGATTATCCTTGGAAATACTTATCATTTGTATTTGCGCCCCGGAACTGCAATTATTGAAGAAGCGGGCGGACTGCACAAATTTAACGGATGGAATGGCCCAATTTTAACCGACAGCGGTGGCTATCAGGTCTTTTCATTGGGCGATATTCGAAAACTCACGGAGGAAGGAGCAAAATTTCAGTCCCACATTGATGGCTCGCGTCATTTATTTACACCGGAAAGTGTCATTGACATTCAGCGAAAGATTGGAGCCGACATCATTATGGCTTTTGACGAATGCACACCCGGCGATGCTGAATATGATTACGCTAAAAAATCGCTGGAGCTCACCCAACGTTGGCTTGATCGTTGTGTAAACCAAATGGAAAAAACAAAACCGTTGTATGGACACACCCAATCGCTGTTTCCAATTGTGCAAGGAGCTGTTTATCCGGATTTGCGAGAAGCAGCGGCTAAATTTGTGACGAATATCCCAAGTGATGGATACGCCATTGGCGGCCTTTCGGTAGGTGAAACTGAACAAGATATGTACGCCATGATTGAAGTGGTTACGCCAATTCTGCCAAAGGAAAAGCCTCGTTACCTGATGGGAGTGGGAACTCCAATCAATATTTTGCAAGCCATTGACCGGGGTATTGATATGTTTGACTGCGTAATGCCAACCAGAAACGGTCGTAACGGGATGCTTTTCACAAAGAACGGACTGATCAATATAAAAAACAGAAAATGGGCCGATGATTTCTCTCCGATTGACGCAGATGGAACTTCTTTTGTAGACACGCAATATTCAAAGGCTTTTTTACGTCATCTAATTGTTTCCAGCGAAATGCTGGGATCTCAAATAGCCAGCCAACATAATCTGGCTTTTTATTTATGGTTGGTAAAAGAAGCCCGAAAGCAAATATTGGCGAACACGTTTAAAGATTGGAAAGAAGAAATGATACCGAAATTAGGAACCCGATTATAAATTCTCAGAAAAATTAGTGGTGGATATGAAAATATCAGGACTAAAGACAATTGACTTCTATATTATTAAGAAATTTCTGGGAACGTTCTTTTACGCTATTGCACTCATCATTAGTATTGCAATGGTGTTTGACATTTCTGAAAATCTGGATGAATTTATCTCAAAAGATGCGCCTTTAAACGCGATCGTCTTTGATTATTACATGAACTTCATCCCATTTTTTGCCAACCTATTCAGTTCGCTTTTTACCTTTATTGCTGTTATTTATTTCACCTCCAAAATGGCATACAATTCAGAGATTATTGCCATCCTGAGTAGTGGGGTTTCCTACCGGCGACTAATGCTTCCATACATGGTTGGCGCATTTATTATCGCTCTGTTTTCGTATACACTTGGCAACTATATCATTCCTCCTTCAAACAAAAAGCGAATCGATTTTCGGAATACGTACATCGATTCGAACCGCAGTTATAACGAACGAAATATTCACCGTCAAATATCACCCGGAGTTTATATATACATCAGCAGTTACAATACCTCGAGTGATGTCGGCCACCGGTTTACAATTGAGGAGTTTGCAGAAGGAAAACTAAAATCAAAGCTACAGGCCGACTATGTCAAATGGGATCGGGAAGAAAAAAAATGGGTGATACACAATTACGTCATCCGCGATTTTGATGGATACGAAGAAACTTTAACAACGGGCACAGAAATGGACTCAACGCTTAATATGTCGCCGGAAGATTACCGGGTTGTGAAAAACATTGTTGAAACGATGACACTCCCCAAGCTGAACGAAGAAATAAAAGACATGAAGCTACGAGGAGTAAACACCCTTGAATTTGAGATTGAAAAACACAAGCGACTTTCCGGGCCATTCTCTGCTTTTATACTTACATTAATCGGAGCATCGCTGGCATCCAGAAAAGTAAAAGGAGGTATTGGATTTCATTTAGGATTGGGAATTTTACTCGTATTCACATACATCATGTTTATGCAGATATCGACCGTTTTTGCACTTTCGGGGGCCGTCTCCCCTCCTTTGGCAGCTTGGATTCCGAACATGATTTTTGGAGCCTTGGCCGCTTATTTATACAAAATGGGAAGCCGATAAATGAACCTTCAAACCATTCAATTAATTGTTCAAAACCAAATTACAAGCCACACGTAAGCCCATAGGGTATAATGTTGTGAAATAATTCCTTGATGTGTGAAAAAGTTATAATTTTGACACTTCTTAAAAAGAAAAAAAATCAACTATTTTTCAAACTCCGGATTTTGCCGGAGCATTTTTTTTAATTAAAACTAAATGATATGTCGTTGAAACGGAATATCCTGGACCTTAGAAAAAGGAAAAGTGAAGTTCTCAAGGGTGGCGGAGAAAAAGCCATTGAGAAACAAGTTGCAATGGGGAAACTCACTGCCCGCGAACGTATTTTATACATCCTTGATGAGGGTTCATTTCACGAGTATGATCTGTTCGTTGAACATGTTGCACGCGATTTTGATATGGAAAATAAAAAATTGCATGGCGATGGTGTTATCATCGGAACAGGAACCATTCATGGTGCTCCCATCTGCATCTTTGCTCAAGACTTTACCGTTGCCGGTGGATCGCTGGGATTGATGCACGCACGTAAGATCACCAAAATTATGGACCACTCCTTGAAAATGCGAGTACCACTAATTGGAATCAACGATTCGGGTGGTGCCAGAATCCAGGAAGGTGTGAACTCACTGGCTGGGTATGGCGAAATTTTCTTCAGAAACACACTGGCCTCCGGTGTTATTCCACAAATTTCGGTTATTCTTGGCCCCTGCGCCGGTGGAGCAGTTTATTCTCCTGCATTAACCGACTTTGTTTTTGTGGTAAATAACATTTCAAAAATGTTTATCACAGGCCCAAGTGTTATTAAAACTGTTTTGGGTGAAGAAATTTCAATGGAAGCTTTGGGTGGAGCAAAAGTACATGCCGAAATTACCGGAAATGCTCATTTCTATGCCGAAAGTGAATTGGAATGTTTTGATCAAATCAAAAAGCTCATGGAATTTCTTCCATGGAACAATAAACAGAAGGCTACCAGAGTTGAGCCTGCCAATCCAAAGAGAAGAAAAAAAGTCGAGAATATCGTTCCAAGTGATCCTAAAATGCCTTATGACATTCGGGATATTATTGAGGCCATCACCGACAAATCCGAGTTCTTCGAAATCATGGAATTGTTTGCGCCAAATATTGTGATCGGGTTTGGACGACTAAATGGAGAAACTGTTGGTTTTGTTGCCAACCAGCCTAAAGTGCTAGCAGGTGTTTTGGATTGTGACAGTTCTGATAAAGCTGCTCGTTTTATTCGCTACTGTAACGCATTCAATATTCCAATTATCACTCTTGAAGATTTACCGGGCTACTTGCCGGGAGTTGATCAGGAGCATGCTGGAGTTATTCGTCACGGTGCAAAAATTCTATATGCATATAGTGAAGCTACCGTTCCTCGAATTACAGTTATTATTAGAAAAGCCTATGGAGGTGGTTACATTGCGATGAACTCACGCCACTTGCGTGCCGACTTTGTTTTCGCATGGCCTACTGCCGAGATTGCTGTTATGGGACCTGAGGGTGCTGCAAACATTGTATTCCGCAAAGAAATTGCCGAAGCAGAAGATCCGGACGCTATGCGCCAGATTAAAATTGATGAATACAAAGAAAAATTTGCTAACCCATATGTCGCTGCAGGTAAGGGATATATCGACGAAGTTATTGAGCCTGAAGATACACGCAAGATGCTCTTACATGCTTTACAGGTTTCTGCAAACAAATCGGTAATGGGACCAAACAAGAAGCACGGAATTCCACCGTTTTAATCGAAATTTTAATAGTATGGCTGAGAAAAAAGTTGAAGAAAAGCAATACGATACGATAATTGTACATAGTGCCGTATACAAGACAGAATATACGCAAAAGTACATCAATCGTCCAGTTTGGGAGTACCCAAATGAAAATCATGTTTTTTCTTTCATGCCGGGATCAATTATTGATGTTCACGTAAAACCCGGTGAGAAATTAAAAGAAGGCGACAGCCTTTTGATTTTGGAAGCAATGAAAATGCACAACAATGTACAAATGCCTTTTGATGGTAAAATTGTAAAGATACATGTTAAACCGGGACAAAAAATCCCGAAAAAACATTTGATGATAGAAATCAAACGATTATAACAAAAGAGAAGGGGCGAAAACCCCTTCTCTTTTTATTTTCTGTTTACCCGACACCAATTAAAATTTAACTAAAGTATCACTTCCAATACACATCATCATACATCCATTTTTCAATAGATAAACTCTTTTCGGTAGCTGGAGTTAAATCAATTAACCCATCATTCCAAAATGCTGCATCCACCATCCAACTTTCAATTTCCAGTTCTGGTTCAACTTCAACACTGCTTAATAAACCTGATGATTTTGCTTGAACTCCGGTTAAGACGACTACTGCAATTACTAAAACTAATTTCCCAAATTTTGTTTTCATAACCTTAAAACTTACTTGTTTGTGTTTCTAATTGTTTGCTGTTTTAATAGACTAACAAAAAGCACAACAGTTAAATCTCAAGATGTTAAAGTGTGTAAACAGCTTTGAATGAAGTCTAAAACACCAACTAAAGCTTCTGAATGAATAGCTGATAGCTCTCCAGAAAAGAAGACCGAATGGATTTTTTTTCGGCACGAAACAATCCAAATACAGCGGATCCACTACCCGACATTAACGAGAAAATCGCGCCCATGTCATATAGTTTCTGCTTAATTTCGCCAACCTCAGGATGTTCGCCGAACACATATTTTTCAAACTGGTTGGTTACATTACCCTGCCAACGGCGCATCGGAAATTTTGATAATGCCTTTAGCGATATGCGACTTTGAGCAGGACGAACATGCTGATATGCCTCGGCAGTAGAAACATGAACCGGAGGCTTTACAAGCACCAAATAATAGCCGGACAGATCAAGCGGAATCTCCTCCAGTCGTTCTCCCCTGCCCCTTGCAAAAGCAGGCTTTGGTTCAATAAAAAACGGACAATCGCTGCCTAATTTCAAAGCATAGTCCATTAGTTTCTGTTGGTCAAGTTTTAACTGAAATAAGTCATTTAACAATTTCAACATGTACGAAGCATCAGCCGATCCGCCGCCAAGTCCTGCTCCAACCGGAATATTTTTGTGTAAATGAATACGAACCGGCGGTAAGTCATAATCATCCTTTAGTAACCGATAAGCTTTCACTACGAGATTTGAGGTCGGATCTTCCTGCAAATCAATACCGGTAATGGTTATTTGAAACTCACTCGCATGCACAACCTCCAAGGCATCCTGGACAGGAACCGGATAAAAAATGGTTTCAAGGTTATGAAACCCGTCTGCCCGCTTCTCCGTGATCAGCAAGCCTAAATTTATTTTTGCAATGGGATAAACAATCATGGGTATAAAAAATGGCTGCTGTAAAGATACAAAACAGCAGCCATGTAATATCGATTATTGATAAGTTTCGATCGGATCGCAGGTACACATCAGATTGCGATCTCCATAAGCATCGTCAACACGTCCAACAGGAGGCCAGTACTTATTTTCAACCAAATAGGGTAAAGGAAACGCAGCTTGCTGACGAGTGTATGAGTGCTCCCATTTGTCTGCAACCACCGTTTCAGCAGTATGCGGTGCATTCTTCAACGGATTATCCACTTGATCAGATTCTCCTTTAATGATAGCCTGAATCTCTTTGTAAATTGACTTTAATGCAGAGATAAATCGGTCAAGCTCTTCTTTCGATTCACTTTCAGTTGGTTCAATCATCAACGTACCGTGTACGGGAAAAGACAAGGTTGGTGCGTGGAAGCCATAATCCATCAATCGTTTAGCGATATCCGCCTCAGTAATTCCTGAGTCAGCTTTAAAATGACGGCATTCTAAAATCATTTCATGAGCCACTCTGCCCTCTTCTCCAACATATAAAATTCCGTATGAATCTTTCAATTGGCTGGCGATATAGTTGGCATTTAATATAGCGATTTTCGTGGCCTGGGTCAATCCGTCGGCACCCAACATTTTGATGTAACCATACGTAATTGGCAGTACCGAAGCACTTCCCCAGGGAGCGGCCGAAACAGCTGAAATTCCCACATGTCCGTTATTCATCACCGGATGGGAGGGTAAAAAGTCGACCAGGTGTTCAGCCACAGCAATTGGCCCAACACCGGGGCCACCACCTCCATGTGGGATTGCAAATGTTTTATGCAGATTCAAGTGACAAACGTCTGCGCCAATACGCTTTGGATTGGTTAAGCCAACCTGCGCATTCATGTTGGCACCATCCATGTACACCTGCCCTCCATTTTGATGAATGATTTCACACATCTCAACGATTGATGCTTCAAAAACACCGTGCGTTGAAGGGTAAGTTACCATAAACGCCGACAGCGAATCTTTGAACTCTTCCGCTTTCTGCCGAAGTTCCTCCACATCAATATTTCCTTTTTCATCGCAAGGCACAACAACAACTTTCATTCCTGCCATCACTGCACTCGCCGGGTTTGTTCCGTGAGCCGAAGATGGAATCAGAACAACATTCCGTTGCTCATCACCTCTACTCAAGTGATATTCTCGGATTACCATTAAACCTGCATATTCGCCGGCTGCACCTGAGTTCGGCTGCAAACTAACATCTGAAAAACCAGTTATCTCGGCTAAATCACGGCGCAGTTCCTCCATCATTTCCTGATAACCACGCGCCTGGTTTTTGGGTACAAATGGATGAATGCTTCCAAACTCAAACCAACTTAATGGCAGCATTTCAGTAGCCGCATTCAGTTTCATCGTGCACGATCCCAATGGAATCATGGAGTGCGTCAGCGATATATCGCGATGTTCCAAGCGTTTAATGTACCGAAGCATTTCCGTTTCGGATCGGTATTTATTGAATACGTCCTGCTGCATGAAAGCAGAAGTTCGCAAAAAATCTTTATCGATATTGGCTTCTTCCGGATAATTTACAATGTTTGGATAAGATCTATTTGCCGCTTTGGCAAACACTTCTATCATCCAGTTGATATCATCTAGATTGGTTGTTTCGTCAATACTCAGTCCAACTTCTCCATTTTCCAGGTAGCGGAAATTCATTTCCAGCTCGTGCGACAACCATTCAATATCTTCACGTTTTACGTGTTTTGGCAACGCAAATCGAATGGTATCAAAGTAATTGGCATTGAGTTGCTGATAACCAAGCGCAGTAATTTCGTTATCGAGTAAAACAGCAATGCAATGCACCCGGTCAGCAATCGCACGAATTCCTTCCGGTCCGTGATAAACACCATAAAACCCAGCCATTGTTGCCAAAAGTGCTTGCGCCGTGCAAATATTTGATGTTGCACGCTCCCTCTTAATATGTTGCTCACGAGTTTGCAAAGCCATTCGCAAAGCATGGTTGCCATGTTTATCTTTTGAAACACCAATGATACGTCCCGGCATATTTCGTTTGAAATCAGCACGAGCAGCAAAAAATGCCGCATGTGGACCCCCATATCCCATGGGTACTCCAAAGCGTTGCGAGTTTCCAAAAACCACATCGGCACCCCATTCTCCCGGAGGAGTCAGTAAGGAAAGGCCTAGCAAGTCGGTTGCCACAGCAACCTTTGCATCAACGGCATGCGCTTGTTCAACCAAATCAGCATAGGACAAAATTTCGCCATCTGAATTTGGGTACTGAACAATCACCCCAATGATATTTTCATCAAACGAAAAGTCAGAAGCTTTCCCAATTTTCAAATCAATATCTAATGGAGTTGCCCGCGTTTGCAATACATCGAGCGTTTGAGGCCAAATGTGCTTATCAACAAGAACCACGCTGGCACCAGCTTTCGCTTTTGCCCGTGATCGGGAGTTAAACATCAATACCATAGCTTCTGCCGCAGCGGTAGCTTCATCAAGTAATGACGCATTGGCCAATTCCATGCCGGTTAATTCACAAACCATGGTTTGGTAATTCAACAAGGCTTCCAGCCGACCTTGTGAAATTTCAGCCTGATACGGAGTATATGAAGTGTACCACACCGGATTTTCCAACACATTCCGAAGAACTACAGCTGGAGTAATGGTGTCGTAATAGCCCATTCCAATGTAGGTATTAAAGACCTTATTCATTTTAGCCAGATCGTGAATCCGGCGGTAATATTTTCGTTCAGTTAAGCCATCAGCTAACTGAAGTGGTTCCTCCATCCGGATGTTTGCAGGCACCGCCTGATCAATCAGTTCATCCAAAGAAGATACACCAATGGCCTCCAGCATAGCTATTATATCCGAATCACGAGGCCCAATATGACGGACTACAAATTTATCACTTCCCATGTTTTGTATGTATTTCTGAAATTTGAGACAATACTATATAGAAGATGCGGATAAAAAAATGATTTTTATCCGTTTACAAAGCTCTTATTAGTCAATAAGAAAGGGGTTGTTCTCCTTCTCAAACCCAATGCTCGTTTCGGGACCATGCCCACTGTAAACTACTGTTTCGCCGGGGAGTAAAAACAACTTGGTTTTAATGTTGCTTATCAGCTGCTCGAAATTACCTTTTGGAAGATCGGTGCGACCAATGCTTCCGTAAAACAGGACGTCGCCTGCCAGCATAAACTGCTGACTCGGCTGATGCAAAACTACGTGACCCGGAGCGTGACCCGGAACATGAATAACATCCAGGGTTGATTCACCAAAAGTAACCTGGTCTCCCTCGTTCAAGAAGTGGTCTGCCGGATCAACAGGTTCCACGGGAACTCCAAACCGATCGCCACTCGCCACAATGCCCGCTACTAAAAAGGCATCTTCTTCGTGCGCATAAAAAGGAATATTATACTTTGCCCGGCAATGGTTGATTCCCAAAATATGGTCGAAATGACAATGGGTATTCACCAACTTAACCGGTTTTAGTTGGTTCTCTGCTATAAATTTATCCAATTCCTGACATTCATAATCAAAGAAACACCCTGCGTCAACAATAATACATTCCTTGGTGTCATCGTAAAGTATGTAGGTATTTTCCTGGATTGGATTGAATGTAAACTTTTTAACTTGAATCATTTTACTATTAGTTTGTTGTTCCCTTTAACATCGGAACAAAAACAAATGTTCCGTGCTTTTCCTTTTCAAATTCATCTTCGGAAACCCGGGTAACTTTGTACATAATCTGTTTTTCTGTTGGCCCTATTGGTGCTACCAAAACGCCTCCAATCCGAAGCTGCATCAACAAGTCCTGAGGAATCATCGGTGCTCCGGCGGTAATTATAATTTTATCGAAAGGCCCATAAGTGGGCAGTCCCTTGTAGCCGTCGCCAAAAAAGAATTTGGGGTGGTACCCCAGTTCTGGCAACAGCACCTGCACTTTCAGGAACAACTCCCGCTGACGTTCGATGGTGTAAACCTGAGCTCCCATTTCAACCAAAACGGCTGCCTGATAACCACTTCCGGTGCCCACTTCCAGTGTTTTTTCGTTGGGCTGAATATCAAGCAATTGAGATTGAAAAGCAACTGTATATGGCTGAGATATTGTTTGGCCGGCACCAATCGGGAAAGCCTGGTCTTTGTATGCAAACTGAATAAAGCTGCTATCCATAAATAAATGGCGTGGAACTTTGGCAATGGCATCCAATACCCGTTGATCCCGGACTCCTTTTATTCGAATGCCATCGATTAAGCGTTTTCGTAAGCCCTGATGTCTTAAACTGTCGCGGGAATCCATCTGTTTTTAGTTTTTTTGTAAAAATAGTTCAAAATGCTTGTTTCGCGCAACGCTGAATACTCAACATTATCAACAAAAAGCGTTGAAAAGTTCTGGCATTTTGAGCCCATTAAAATAGCTTTTTATTTCTAATTTGCAGCTATGATCAGAATCGGAATTCTTTCAAAGGTGGCTTCGCCATCAGCATCAATAAAGTTGATCCAACATTTTAAAAGTTTCAAGATTACCGGAATTGTGGATGACATTGTAAGTCAAGACAATAGTCACCAGAAATATACCATTGAAGAACTGATTACCAATTCGGATGCTTGTTATATTGATGTTGACCAGCCTTCTTTTGATTTAATTCAAATGGGAATCAAAAAGAGTAATCATCTTTTTTTACGATCTGTTCCGGCACTGTCAATCTACGAAACCCGTCAACTAATTAACTTGGTGAACGAAGCCGGGACATGTCTGATGATCTTCAATCCGCTCACCTATGTCAGTGAAAATATTCAAATTCTGGATCATTTAACCAAGCTCAAGCTAATTAGCATCAGGCTCAAACTTGATCCGGAGGAATTTGAAAAACAGTTTCTAAGCCTCTTGCTTTATCTCAAAACCATTGAAAAGAGCGAAATTAAACGAATTGATGTTTTTGCGCTAGAAGGAGAAAACCAATTGAGCCTAATTAATTTGCGGATTTCGTTCTCGACCGGCTCAATTGCCCAAATTGACCTGAGCGAAAAATTCAGCAGCAAGCACTCGTTTATTGAGATTTTTCAAAATGATGAGTCAATTATCTCATTGCCTTCCAACCATATCGAAAATCGTGCGATCCAGAGCACGGAAAAGAATGCCCTTCAGAATTTCATTCATTCCATTCAGAAAAATCCGGCTATTATTATATCACTTAGCGAGTTAGAAGAAGCTTTGACATCGTTAAATGAAATCAAGGATAAATTAAAGTACCTGAACAATACACCCTTGACGTAAAAAGCCTATTTTTGCCGCAATAAATAAGGTGTTTTGTCGTTTTCGAACTACTAAACACTGAAGAATTGACCAGACAAAACTCCGCTTTCTAATGAGCAAGAAGGTACAAGTTGCCAAGTACTTATTTTTTGACTTGTTTGCAGCAGCTGCAAGCTGGATTCTGTTTTACATTTACCGTAAGCTTTATATTGAACCTCAATATTTCGGAACAGACGTTCCGCTTGAGTTTAATAATCGTTTTTTTCTGGGCCTAATTATTATACCGGCATTGTGGATTTTGTTTTACTACATTACCGGCTACTACAGTAATATTTATCGCAAATCAAGATTAATTGAACTGGGGCAAACCTTTTTGACTTCGCTGGTTGGTGTTGTAATAATCTTTTTTGCACTGATGCTGGACGACTTTATCGGCTCGTATAAAAACTACTACAGTTTATTCCTCACGCTTTTGGGGCTTCATTTTGGCTTAACCTATATTTTTCGCTTAATACAAACCAGTCGGATTATTCATCGGATTCATAATCGGAAGTTTGGATTTAACACACTATTAGTTGGCGGAGATGAGAAAGCTTTAAAAATATACAAGGAGTTAAACACCCAAATTCGACCTGCCGGGTACAAATTTATCGGCTTTTTAAGTGTTGATGAAAGCGAACAATACCCGCTGGAGAAGCATTTACCGAAGCTAGGTTCAATTTATGAGTTTTCAGGAATTACCGATAAATACGATGTGGAAGAAGTGGTCATCGCCATTGAATCAGCTCAACACGAGTTACTGTCGTCGATTTTAACCAGATTACAAAGTCGAACTTTGACCATCTGGGGAATTCCCGACCTCTTTGACCTGCTCTCGGGCAATACAAAGACGAACGGCATTTTTAGCAGCCCACTTTTAAAAATCTCAAACGGCATCATGTCGGCCTGGCAAGCCAATATGAAACGATTGATCGATGTTAGCTTTTCAATTCTGGCAATCATCATTTTTCTTCCGGCTTTCTTGCTTATTGGCCTACTCATAAAGCTGGAGAATAAGGGACCGGTTTTATACACGCAAAAGCGTATTGGACGATTCGGCAAGCCATTTACAATTTACAAGTTTCGCACCATGATTCATAATGCAGAGACGAATGGCCCAAAATTATCCAGCCATCACGATGATCGGATAACAAAAATTGGACAGTTTCTACGGCGAACCCATTTGGATGAAATACCGCAATTTTACAATGTCATTATAGGCGAAATGTCGTTGGTTGGACCTCGCCCAGAACGTAAATATTTCATTGACCAGCTTGTTAAAATAGCACCGCACTATACGCACCTGCATAAAATAAGGCCTGGCATTACATCGTGGGGGCAAGTTAAATATGGCTACGCTTCGACACTGAATGAAATGCTTGAACGGCTTCCATACGACATGGTTTACCTCAAAAACATCTCTTTGTATATCGATTTTAAAATACTCATCTATACGGCCATAGCTTGCTTTAAAGGAGACGGCAAGTAGTTAATTGGTGAAACCGAAGAACAACATATTTTAAAACAGCAAAACAAGTCTGAAAGCAATTTACAAACAAATGAATTTTAGATACTTTTCATTTTCTAAATTCAAACCAGATTGCAGCAAGTTTTTTTTTTTTAGAGATGCGCTTTTTATGACAATTGATATTCATCTAAAACATGGTATTCAGCTCCGGAAGGCTTTAAAACACTCTCATAAAAAATAACTCGATCCGCCTTTATTTCCTGAGTCGGTATTTCCCTGTATTTATCAACGACATGATAAAAATTAGAAAGATCTTTAATTTCCTTTAGTCGTGCCAATGTTAAATGCGGAGTAAACTTTTTGTTCGAAGAAATACCTTTCTCATTCAACCTTTTCTGAATGGTGCCGGACAAACAAACAAAATCTTCAACGCGATCTAAATTGAAAAATAACACAGAAGGATTTCCCCGGTGTTTGAAAAAATCAACCTGATACAATTTGAAAACAAAAGCTCTTTTTTTGGAGCAAACCTCATCCAAAATCAATTTCACGATTTCTATCTGATCTGGCTGAAGATCACCCAGAAATCGCAAGGTAATATGAAAGTTATTTTCAGGCACCCACCGAATTCGGTCACTTTCCAGTTCGTCTTTCAGTTCTTGAAAAACACGACTAAGATCAGAACTTAATTCAACGTTTATTGCAATAAAAACACGCTTCGATTTCATCATCAACCACCATTGTTTTATATGATACCAGCTTCAATTTTAAAAATAATTTGCTCAATCAGAATATCCTCCTCAACCGGATCATATTCATCCTTTAAATTGTTTCCAAAAATCCGAGCCACACCCTGCCAAAAAAAGGCGACCAATCCTCCTTTTAAATCTTTGATTAACTCATAAGAGGTATGCCCGGTTTCCCGATCAATCAGTTTGATCAAGATCCGACCTTCAGAAATCGACAGCTTTTTCAACTCATCGCCGTATTCATCAAACAACTCTTCCTCAACCTTCTTGATGTATTTTTTTTGCTCGCGCCTGCTTTCGGCTGCTAAATATTCATCCTCATATTTTTTAAGTAACTCGGCTGCCTTTTGAGCATAGGGATATACTTTTTTTACTTTCCGTTCAAGTCGATAATAACGTCGCTCCCGCCTTTTCGACTTAAAAACAATTTTTGGATACACGGATATCGTTTGTAAATCCTGATGCGGCAGCGTATCTCCATTCTCTTCAATTCCTTCCAGAAAATGAAGTGTATCAGGTTCCTGTCCGAATCCAAACCCAGACAAAATCAAAACAAATATGGAGGTAATCAACAGCTGTTTCATCATTCAAAATACGAAGATAATCACATGTTATTTAACCTGAAATGAATCATAGAAGTTTCAGATTATCTTCCGGTTTAGAGTTGCTATATTTGTGCCAAACTTAAGAAAGGGGTTAATGATGTCTGAAAGACTAAAAGTAAACGTAACTTCAGAGTTTGGGGAACTCGAAGGCGTTATTGTACATACACCGGGGCTCGAAGTAGAGGAAATGACACCGGAAACTGCTAAGCGGGCACTGTATAGCGATATACTGAATCTGGCTGTTGCCGGAAAAGAATACCAGCAACTAAAAGGCGTGCTATCAAAAGTTAGTCGCTGCTTTGAAGTGAAGGATTTATTAGGCGATGTTTTGACGAATGATACGGCACGCAGCAGCTTATTGCAGGAGATTTGCCACACTGAAGGAGCTTTGGATATTCTTCCTTCATTACAGGAAATCAATGCTGACGAACTAGCGAAGCAACTCATTCAGGGGGTTCCGATAAAGCGAGACAATCTGACCCGGTATTTAAGCCAAGAGCGTTTCAGTCTGGCACCTTTGCACAATTTCCTGTTTACCCGCGATGCATCCATGTCGTTTCGGGATGAAGTTGTGATTGGCAAGATGGCCAATAAAGTGCGCGATCGGGAAGCTTTGATTATGGAAGCCATCTTTAATCATCATCCATTGCTGGAAGCCAAAACACTGAACCCACTTCAAACAAACCAATTAAACTCAAGTCCGGAAATTATGATTGAAGGTGGCGATTTTCAGGTTGCCCGCGAAGATGTTCTTGTCATTGGAACCGGTCTCAGGACCAGCACCACCGGCATCGACTTTATTCTGGAACAAATTCAATCGAAGAAGGAAAAAATTAGACACGTTATTGTACAGGAACTGCCCGATACGCCGGAATCTTTCATTCATCTGGATATGGTTTTTACCTTTTTAGACCGCGACACCTGCATGGTATACGAACCGCTCATCCTGGGAACTAATCGGTATCACACGATTCATATCCAAATTGAAAACGGGAAGGTTTCACATATTACTGAAAGAAAAAACCTGCCAAAAGCACTAAAAAAACTAGGCATTGACTTAAAGCCGGTGCAATGTGGTGGCAGTAAAGATATCTGGACACAGGAACGCGAACAATGGCATAGCGGGGCTAATTTCTTTGCCATCGCTCCAGGCCAGGTTATTGGCTACGAACGTAATGTAAACACCGTAGAGGAACTCAACAAATACGGATTTGAAGTTATAAAAGCGAAAGATTTTATAAACGGAAATGCAGAAATTACGAAAGGCCAAAAATGTGTCATAACCATTGCCGGTTCGGAGCTTGCACGCGGTGGAGGTGGCGCCCGATGTATGACCATGCCCTTCCGCCGAAAACCACTTGAATGGTAGTTAATTATGCGAAAACTTAGAACAAACGAACTTGACCGGATTAGCACCGAAGAATACAAGCGAACAACAAAAACGCCCCTAATTGTTGTGCTCGATAATATTCGGAGCTGCAACAACATCGGATCAGTTTTTCGTACCTCCGATGCCTTGCTAATTGAAGGAATTCATTTATGTGGCATAACGGCAACTCCTCCGAATAAAGAAATTCATAAAACGGCACTGGACGCCGAAAAGTCGGTTCCGTGGACTTACTTTGAGCGAACAGAAGATTCGGTACAAAAGTTAAAAGCCGAAGGATACCAAGTTTTTGCCATTGAGCAAGTTGAAAAGAGTGTAATGCTTCCTGATTTTAAAGTTAAAGAAACTGATCGTCTGGCATTGGTTTTTGGGAACGAGGTGAAAGGTGTTCAGCAACAAGTTGTAAATATATGCGATGGAGCCATTGAAATTCCACAATTTGGTATCAAGCATTCATTCAACATTTCGGTGAGTGCCGGCATTGTTTTATGGGATTTATTTAAAAAATTCCGTTATTAACGAATCGCTGTCAAAAAAAGAAGACATAAAAAAGCGGCCTCATGTGAAGCCGCTTTTCATTTTTACGCAGAGTGTTATTTCTTTTTCTTCTTTGAAACAAAATAAATACCGGCGCCAACAATCACCACTGCAGCTATAACTACAATTGTCACTGTCTGGCTGTCCTTGGCTTCCTCATTCTCCTCGTAAAAAACCGGATCCATATCGTCAATCGATAAGGTATCTTCCATTTCAAATAAATCATCTTCTTGCTCCTGAGCAAGTGCCGGACTCATTCCGCCCACTGCCAACATACCAAAAAGCGTCAAAATCATGAATAATTTTTTCATTGTATTGTATTTTAGTTATCAATTAAGTGTATTCAAATATTCCTTGTATTTATCCACAATTTCAGGATGTGTTTCCTGATAGGTATCAGCCAAAGCCCGAATTGCAGGCTTATACTGCGGATAAATCTGTAAACAACGCTTCAAGACTTCCCGAGCTTTTTCAGGTTGGGTCGTTTCATAAATTTCTGCCAAATTAACGTAGGCACTGAAATACTTTGGGTTAACGTCCAACAAATGCTCAAGATAATATTTTGCTTCCACAAAACTTGCCTCCTTCTCCTTTAGTCGTCCCATCAAACTTAATGTAGGCTCATAATTTGGATTTACCTTCAAAGAACCTTCAAGGGCTAGAATTGCCTGATCATTCTTGTTTTGCAAACTTAAGGTTTTTCCCAAACGATAGTAAATATGTTCATCTTTTTTATAAAATTCCAACGCCTTCCAAAAATAATCTTCAGCTAGCTCATAGTTTTCATTTTGAATGGCCTTTACTCCAAGGTGAGAAGCTTCTGACTTTCTTTTTACAACAGCGCAAACCGGCACCTCATCAACCTCAACCACATGAATTGTTCCTTCAGGTGGAAAGTTGCCATTTGTCAATTGATCAGGTGAAATATAGCTATTGCCGATAATCGCGTAATCCCAATCCTTATCACTCCGGAGCCGGTACTGAAAATACGTAAATTTCAGATTATATTGATCGCGAAAATACCAATCCACAGGGAAATTACTGCCCACAACGACCTGCCCACTCACATTATGTTCCTCCATATAATCCTTCAACCATTCGGCTCCACTTCGCATGGTATGGTAATAATAATCAGTCTCATAATTTCCATATGCGCCTTTCAATCCGCCAACAATCTGGTTGTAGTATAAGTAGTAATATGGATGAGCTTTAACCATAAACCTTAAGGGGTGAATTAACAAGAACAACAAAATGACGATTGACGTGATTTTTACCGACTTCAATTTAATGCGGCTGTAAAATTCGTGAATTCCAACGGCAGCTAAAATTACGATACCTGGGTAAATAAACAGGAAATGCCGCCAGGCACCATACAAATTAGCTTTCAATAAAATCACAAAAACCACTGGGAAGACAGTGGTCAGGATCAGAAAAAAATAAGTGAAGCGATGCCTGTTACCAGACACCGCTTTCCAATGATAAAAAAACATGACCACTCCAACAAAAACAATTATTGGGATGGTAATTAACATGTACTTGGGAAGATAATACCATGGTCGAAAGTCTGACCAAATAAATTCCCCCCCGAAAATCTGCCGAACTGTAGTCGGGAAATCTGTCATCACTTGATATGATTTCCATGGGTTGACAATTGGATTTTGGAGGGCGTACGGCCAAAACAAAAGACCGAGCAAATAACCTGCAATTGAAAATACAACTAACTTGACAAGTGTTCGTTGCACCTGAGCCCAATTTATCTGCCCTCTGCCGAAGTACTCAACCAAATAGAAGAGCACTCCGGCCAGAAGCAAATAAAAAGCTAATAAGATTCCTCCTGCCCTGATACTGACGGAAAAAGCAATACTCGCAATTAAAAGTGAAATCGAATGCGACGAGCTGGTTTTAAATCTGGCATAGGTTAATTTCAGTGTGTAAAACACACCGGCAATATAAGCCAGGGCAAAAGGAATATCTTTTAAATTATTTTGTAAATGTCCGATAAAGCGGGGGGAAACAGCAAAAAGAATAAGCGTAATAATACCGACGCGATACCCTTTTAGCCAGGTAGCAAACAAGGCTGTAACAAAAATACACAGCCAGCCAATAACGCTGCTAACCAGATGTCGAAAACCATAAACATCTTCAATATTGAACCAGTGAATTAAAAAGGTTGCAACATTATCGGGGAGCTGTCCATAATATTGAAGATGGGTTTTAGGGGTTTTCAATGCGTCACGATCTTTACCCATCGATGCAAAATAGTCGTACACTTTTTCTGAATGCAGATAGTGTACTTGCTCATCTCCTGAAATACCTGCATCGCGGCTAATAAACAGCAAGCTCAAAAGCAGTGCTATTGCCGACGCATAAAATAATATTTTCAGGTGACGTTGTTTCATTATTTTTTTTCTTCGTTCTGATATATTTTTCTGATAAAATAAAGTGGTCGCTTTTGCGATTCTTTATAAATACGATAAACGTACTCGCCAATAATTCCTAAAAAAATCAGTTGTATTGAGCCTAAGAAATAAATGCTCAAAACTGTTGATGGCCATCCAGTAATGGCAAATCCAAATATTTTTGCGGTCAACACATAAATCCCTGCAAACATGAAAACGATAGTTCCGATGAAGCCTAAAATGAGGCACAAGCGAATTGGAAATTTTGAAAAGGAAAAAATGGCATCAGCTGCTAAAAGCGATAGCTTCCCAAAGGTCATTTTAGCCTGTCCCTGCAATCGTTCGTCCCGCACATAGTCTACAAATCCCTGTTTAAACCCGACGAAACTTCGTAGGCCGGGAAGATAGCGAACCCGTTCTTTCATCGACAAAAGAGCCATTAGTGCCTGTCGGTTCATCATGGAAAAATTGCCGGCATTTTCAAGATCTTCCAGATTGGCTACTGATTTAAAAATCTGATGAAACAGCCGTGTCATTCCATTTTTCGTTTGGTTCCCTTTCCGATCAGACCTTCTCCCACTTACAATATCGTAATCTTCGTTAACGATTTTCTCATACATCGCCTCAAGCACTTCGGGGGGGTCCTGCAAGTCTCCATCCATCATGGCTACATAAGCTCCCGAAGCATTTTCCAAGCCCGCTGTAAAAGCCGCTTGATGCCCAAAATTCTTGGATAGGGAAATAACTTTTACCCTCGAATCATGCTCCTGATGACCGATTAATTTGTGTAAGCTCGTGTCGGTACTTCCATCATCTACAAAGATCAACTCAAATTCCTCAGAAAGCTTTTCGAGCACACTGACAGATCTTGATACTAATTCGTTAATCAGTTCTTCTTCGTTTAATATTGGAACTACCAGAGATATCATTTACTTCATTTTTAGTTCGTTCTTCTGCTCGTCTTCGAAATGGGGAAGCCAAATGGCTCCCCCAATCCTGGTTAATAGTGGTTTAGTTGGCTTGCTAGTTATACTCAAGCTTTGTGTGCTGTTCCCGGCACAGGAACAGGAAATTCAAGATCAACAGGCCCAAACTTGATTTCTTTTGGCCCAAGATCCATATCTGATTTAAAAATTTCGTCGTAGCTAACTTTCTGCCCGGTGTAAGCGGCTGTTCGTCCCATAATCGCTGTCAGGGTTGAAATTGCTGTTTGCTCTGCTTCATTGACATACTCTCCGGTTCGAATGGCATGCACTAAATGCATATGTTCCTGAACGTAGGGCGGGATTTTCACCTTGCTCATTGGTTCTCCATCTTCCCCCAGCGGGTATTCAAACTTCCATTTTACCGAACCATCCAGGTTCCAGATTGTGTTCTGGCAATTGGTGTAACCTTCAGTTCCAACAACCATTTCGCCGGTTCCATTGGCACAGTTATCAATCTGGCGGCTCATACTATGAGAGCTCACGCCATTTCCAAAGTCAAAATCGACACTAAAAAAGTCGTACTGATCGCCTGTAATTCGATGCGCTCTTCCACCATAGCCAATCGCACTTTCGGGATGTTTGCCGATGAACCAATTCACCACATCGATGTTGTGCACGTGCGTATCCAGAAAATGGTCGCCACATAACCAGCAGAAATTATTCCAGTTGCGGATCATGTAAGTCATATCATCCCAACCTTCTTCCCGTGTGCGAAACCAAACATGATTTTGATTCCAGAAAGCTTTTGCTGAAGTGATTTGTCCAATGGCTCCATTGGCAACCTGCTTATAGGTTTCGATATAATCTTCCTGATGACGACGCTGCGTTCCGGTAACCACATTCAAACCAATCGCTTCCGCTTTTTTAGCCGTCGCAATGATTGAACGAATTCCCACCGGATCAACAGCCATGGGTTTCTCTAAAAAAGCATGCTTTGTTTGTTTAACGGCTTCCTTAAAATGCTCCGCCCTGAATTGTGGTGGCGTTGCTAAAATAACGACATCGACTTCTTCTAAAGCCATCAATTTCTTGTAGGCATCAAATCCTACAAAGCAATTCTCTTCCGGGATTGGTCGCTTGTAACCCGCAAATCGTTTCCGACAAGCATCAATTTTATCCTGAAAAACATCAGCCAAAGCAACAATTTCCAAGTCGGGTCCTGCACTGATAAAGTTTATCGCAGCCCCCGTTCCACGGTTACCAACTCCAACCAATCCTGCTCGTAGTTTTTTGCCACTTGGCGCTGCTCTTAGTATTGGCGGTAATCCAAGTTCACTTGCATCTTTCGTTGACTTGCACGACGACAAAACTGCACCTGCACCCATTGCTCCAATCCCTGCCAAAGCTGTTGCTTCGAGAAACCGACGACGATTAATATTTTTCGATTTATTTGTCATTGTTCACTGAGTTTTATTGCTCTAATGTTTCATCTACTTCACATACAACGCGGAAACCAACTTCCACGACATCAGAATACCACCAAATTGATTTCGGCATCTGCGGATCAGTCATTAACCAGGCTTTCGTTTTTGTGTAATCCCGGGCAGCACATCGCACATCTTTAGCATCGCTTTTAAACGATCCGCCACGAATGACATGCTCTCGTCCTTTTTGTGGCCCTCTTGGATTTACCACTATATCTTGCTCGCTGTACTTCTGGTAGATATGAGGATCGTAATAATCCAAACAGAATTCAGCAACATTCCCCGGTAAATTTTTCAACCCAAAAGCATTGGCTTTCACCTTAGCTGGACCTACTGTCATCCCCTCGCTGTTCATCTCATAGGCGACAAACGAATTAATAATTGCAGTATCCGGTGAAAATATTTTCCTAAATATTCCTTTTGAAGAGTAATCTTTTGGATTGCCTTTAAATGGGTATGGGCTTGACTGACCGGCACGACATGCATATTCCCATTCCGCCTCGGTTGGTAGCCGATATTTCTTGCCAGTTACCTGGCTTAACCACCTGCAATAAGTATTGGCGGCGTGCCAACTCATGGTAATAGCCGGTTTCGCTCCTTTTCCCCATCCTTGGTCAGGTGCTCCCCAAGGCGGTGTTGGTCCGGTAATTCCATCAACCTCTTCATCAATGTCCATTGCTTCTTTTCTTCCTTGCGAAGAAGTTGCTTTAAAAAATGCCAGATATTCCTCCCAGCTAACTTCTACTTTTGCCATCCAGAAGTCAGAAACTTTTGCCCGGAAAACGGGTCCTTCATCTTCATCGCGCAGAGGTTCATTTTTGGGACTTCCCATTTTAAAAGTCGCCCCGGGAACAGCAACCATCTCGAAGGAAACACTTGTGCCCGGGATTTTTTCAGTAAAATCTTTAAATGAACTTACTTCAGTTGGATTTTCGTATACTTCAGTGTTTGTTTCCGGCACTTTGCCAAAACCTAAGTTGTGTTCATGTTTCGCATTAGGGTCATAATGGCCAACATGCAAATGACAATTGATGCATCGCAATTCCTCTTTGCTTGTTAGGTAATACAAATGAGCATCATCTCCTTCGGTGGAGAGCGTTGTCGGAAATAAGTTTTGATGACACTTTAAGCAAGCATCTTTATAAACAAAGTGTTTGGCATTTTCAAGCTTACGCTTATCCTTCCAATTGTAGTCTGCACTATCCTTAAACAACATGCCATAAACATCATTAAAACCGTGTTTGGCTTTGGCTGCAAGGTGCCCGTGTCCTTTTGGTGGCAAATGACACTCAACACAATGCACAATTACACCTGCGCTGTTGTTGTAGTGAGTTGAAAGTTTCCAACTTTGTTCAGCATGTGGATGAACGTGGCACGACATGCAATAATCATCAGTAGAAGTATATTCAATTGCTTGATTACTTAATTGAAGAATAACGACACATGCAACAACTCCGATCAATACAAGACCCAAATAAATTCGCTTACCACCCAAAATGCTTTTCCGTTTCATTAAATTTACAAATATTTAAAATGTACTGGTACATTAAGACGAAACGAATCTAGCATGCATCAGTTACTCAAACCTTAACGAAGGCTTAAACGAAGGTTATTTTCGGGTTATAAAGTGGGTTAATATTGTGTTCTACAGCAATGTTTAAAATTCACAACTCACTAAAAAACAAACAAATAAAAGATTAATAAAATAAATTAACCCTGATGAATACTCCGTTAATTTCGAGCGTGAATTAGTTCATCAAATGAGAGCTCGAATCGTTCACCATAAAGTTTTTCGTAAAGCACTACGAACTTCTCATAGGTATATTTTGCAGTATTGAGGTTGTTCTGAACGACCAATGCGCGAAGCTTATAAGACAGTGCCTGATCATTGATCGGATCGGTAAGCAAAATACGGTCTGCCAGTTTTAAAATCAAGTCGTGATCAACTTCCAGTTCCAATCGGTGAATAAACTTTAGTAGATTGTCAACAATATTATTTCCAACAAAACCTTTGTAGTCATCAAGCCAATCGTGGTTCTCATCTTTCAAAACTTCACCAGCACGGACAATTTTATAAAAATCAGGATAAAATGTTGGCTCTTTCTCTTTATTCTCTTTCAATATTTTCAAGCACTCTACATAATCACAGTAAACCGAATTTCCAAAATGAATATTCCAACAGTCAACGTTAAAAACAACCTCAACCGAATCCAGCCTTTCAAGAATAATCCGCAACTTCCGGATTGTGACGCCCCTACTATTTTTTGCATTTTGATAGCTCATTCCCGGCCACAAAATCTCTGATAGCTCCTTTGTTGAAATCCCTTTCTTCCGGTGTTGCGAGTAAACCAGAATCAATAAAAAGAGCTGCTTTATTTTTGGAGTAAACTGAGGTGTAACATCATCTCCCTCTTTATCAACGACCCGAAAATCGCCAAAAAGCTGGATGTAATTCCGCTCTGGATAGTCATTCTGAACATCCTCCAATTCCTTAAGCTTTTCTTTCGGAAGATCGCGTTTTCGTCCCAAACGCAAGGGAAGTTTCAGGTAGATCAGCAATAGTAACAATAGCGCTAAAGTAATTATGCCGATTTTCGACAATAATGGGTAGCGTAAGAAAATATTCTTGCTTTGAGCCAAATCAACCAAATCCTTACTCAAACTCCAGATTTCTTCATCACCCAAAGTACGCGACCAGATTACCAAGTCGTCAATCCGACCATTCATATGCGTACTAGCACTATAACCGGTCATTCCAACATAAATATTCTCGCGGCCTTTATACGACGGATGTCCGAGCGAACGACTATCCAATTTACCATCCACATAAATTGCTTGCTCGCCCGTAAGTTTATTGTAGCGCCAAACCAAATGGTACCACTTTCCTGCTTCTATTGTTGTATTTCCTTGCAGGTCATTGGCATAAAATCCGAAATACGGTTTTTTATTTCGCAATACAAGGTGGATGGATTGTTGGTAGGAGCTCCCTTTGGTTCCGATAATACTAATGTCACGCTCAGTAACATTATAGTCCTTTATTTTTACCCATGTTGAAACCGTAAAATCATGATCTCTGAGCTTCAAATCTTCGGCTTTCGGTAAAATAATATAGCTGTCTTTTTCAAAAACTGCAACCATGTCGCGTTGCTCATCATCTTGATATTGCATATCAACATCTTCCCCATTAAAGCTGTTGATACTATAATCCATGGAGCCGTTCTCAAAACTGTAATAGGCCTCCAGCCCTTCCGTAATTTCCAATGGAATCGCGACAAAATGCTGCTGTTTGTTTTGTTCCGGCTCTTCAAAAACAACCGACTCCGGCTTAAACTGATATCCCGGGCTTTTAGGAGTTAAAACCAATGTTTCTCCCGGCCCCGCAGGAAAACAATAATTGCCAAAGCTAAGACTGTTTGTCCCCGCCCAGCTCACGTAATTTAAAGGTTGTGCATTAAACGTAACCGTTCCTTTTATTGTTTTGAAATCTCTCAGCTGATATAGCACCTGCAAAATCCAGGTTTGAAAACGATCAAGCATAATAAAATTTGGAGTCTTTCCGGTGCTTTTCCAAACACTCTTAACATGCTCAATCAAATATGGGTTCTGGCTTGTATTGAAAAACGATTCATCTGGCTGACCGTCTCTTTTGGGGAAGTTATAGTCGTTATAAATCAATAAGCTGTTTTTAGCATCTCCTTTTAAAAACTCACCGTCAAAATCCGGAGCTTCCAAAATTGAAAAGTAAGGTTCAACCGCATAATCCCAAACATAGTGCAACCACTCCGGACTTTTTCGGTGTTGCTGCATCGTAAAAATAACAATTCGTTTCCCGGTCTCTACCATGTTTTTCAAGGTCGGCCATTCATTTTCCTCCTCATGAACATAGAGATAAGGCAAAATACCGGTCTCTCCAATAATCGCTGTTAACTCGTTCGCATTAACGTTAAAATCGAGAAACAAGGTCAGAATTTTATCCGGCTCATTTTCAAGTGCTTTCCGAATTACAGTCAACGGATCCTGTAAAGGTTGGTATCTCCCATAGGCATCACGCAACATCAACTGACTTTTCTGCCGATCCCATTCCAAATAAAACCGAAAACCTCCAACATTGGCATCAAGCAACTCTGATATGGTTTTATTTTCTCGTGTTGTAGCGTCAATTCCTGAAAAATTGGAAATCACAAATATACTTTCGTCATAATGCTTAAAAACAACATCTTCAGCTGCTTTTGCAACTTGAAATGCTATACAGGATGAAAATAAAAGAAGAATAAATTTTATTGCTCGTTGTTGTATCATAGACTAATGACCATCTACCATCGAATTTATAATCTAACAAAGATATAAAAAGGCTTGAATCATAACGATAGCATTTTAATACAGATTTAGCGGCGGAATTAATTACACCAATTTGCAGATAAGTTGACGGCGGAGCTATATTTTTTCTATTTTTGTGGCTCGAAAGGGTTGTTAGCTCAGTTGGTTTAGAGCATTACCTTGACAGGGTAGGGGTCACTGGTTCGAATCCAGTACAACCCACTTCGGACAGACTACAAATCGAATCAAAATCCAGTAAATGAATCACTTATTGGATTTTTTATTTTTTTCTCAAGCCATAATAATCCAATCAAATTCAATGTTTTCGTGAGTCATTCGGTGAGCACGGCACGTAAACAAAATAAGAAACAGACAGGTTCTGATAAAAAGCTCGCTTGTTAAACAGAATCATATTGTCACTGAAAAATTGGGCATAAAAAAAGAAAAGTACTATCTTGATCTCCTCACAAAAAAAATAGCTGAAATGACGACCAAATTCTCAATTCTTCTGTCACTAACTTTATTCTTAGCACTTCAACTCCCCGCTTTTGCACAACATAAAAATGCTGACATCCAGCGAATCATCAGTCAAATATCAGAACCAGAAATACCGCCGAATACAATAAAGATTACTGATTTTGCTTCGGTTGTTGAGTTAGCAAAAAACAGCAAACCCGCAATTAATCAGGCGATAAAAGAATTAAAATCCAAAGGAGGCGGAAAGCTTGTGTTTCCGTCAGGCAAATACCTCATCAATGGTCCAATTCATTTAATCAGCGATATGGAACTACACCTGGAGGAAGGAGCAAACTTACGATTTGGGTCCAATTATGAAGATTATCTTCCGGTAGTGAAAACCAGTTGGGAAGGTACTTTCTTATATAATTACAGCCCGTTTATTTATGCGTATAAGTGTACCAACATTGCCATTACCGGTTTAGGATCAATCGATGGAGAAGCTTCAGAAACCTGGTCGACCTGGCACGGCAAACAAAAACCGGATCAGCTTCTTAGTCGCGAAATGAACCACAGCAATTCACCAATTGAGGATCGGATTTTCGGACAGGGACATTTCCTAAGACCACAGTTAATTCAGTTTTTCGATTGTAGTAAAATCAAGGTTTCCGATGTCAAATTGGAAGATTCTCCTTTTTGGTGTTTGCACCTGCTACGTTGCGAAAATGTGACCGTGAGAGGCGTGCGTTACGATGCCCAAAACAAAAACAATGACGGAATAGATCCGGAATATTCAAAGAATGTTCTCATTGAAAATATTCATTTCAACAATTCTGATGACAATATTGCAATTAAAGCCGGAAGGGATCACGAAGGAAGAGGATCCAGGTATCGATCGGAAAATATTGTCGCTCGAAATTGCCATTTCAAAGGCCTGCATGCCTTAGTCATTGGAAGTGAAATGTCGGCCGGAGTTGAAAACGTTTTTGTATCCGATTGTGACTTTGCAGGGAAACTGAAAAGGGGGGTTTATCTAAAATCGAATCCCGACCGAGGTGGTTTTATTCGAAATATATTCCTTGACAACATTGCCTTTGGTGAAGTTGAAGATTGCATTTACATCACTTCTTTTTATCACAATGAAGGCAAAGGCTTTGCAACTAAAATATCTGACATCTATTTTAACGACATTACCTGCCAACAAGCAAGCGGAACTGGCGTTGTTATTCAGGGATTTCCGTCAAAGAAGGTTTCCGATGTATTTTTTAATAATCTCACCATCCATTCAGCAAAAAATGCGATCAGCCTTACTGACACACAAAATATTGTGATGAATGATGTAATAATTGGTGAACCGGCGACAGCTCCTTCATTTGTAAAATAAAGTTTTCAAAAGATCGGTGCCGTGAATGCTCAAGGCGACAGGTGTTTTTTGAGCAATATAGACTCTATCGGCATTTTCTTTGGAGTTCCTCGATAAACTTTTCTTAATGCGAGTTCCATCATCTCCGTTACAGGCAACAAAAAAGGAGAACCAATTTTTTGATTCTCCTTCTGTTAAGTAGCGGGAGCCAGACTCGAACTGACGACCTTTGGGTTATGAGCCCAACGAGCTACCAACTGCTCCATCCCGCAATATATCTTAAGTATTTTTAGTCTCTTTGAACGTACATTTTTGACGATCTTGTCTCAAATGCGGATGCAAATATAATGGATGTTTTCAGAAAATCAAAATGATTGTGATTTATTTTGAAATATCTTCACCGCGTTAAAAAGTCTTAATTTCAGAGCTTCGAAATAGGCAATCATCGAATTGTTGCTAATTTTGTTGCTGCAAAATCGGAGAATGGCAAAAAAGGAAAAAAAGAAAAAGCTAATTGAAAAGCTCAAAAACCGTTACAGGTTAATCATTTATAACGATTCAACCTACCAAACGGCATGGAGTATAAAGTTAACACGACTCAAGGTTTTTACCTTTTTCGGAATTGGTGGATTACTTCTCATTCTTTTCACCATCCTAATGATTGCCTATACACCAATCCGCGAATTCATTCCCGGCTATCCCTCATCCGAAGTTCGGCAATTAATTGTGCACAATGCGGTTTTGGTCGACTCACTGGAAGAACAATTACAAATCAGGGACAACTACTTCGATAAAATACGAATTTTAATTGAAGGAGATGTTCCACAGGATCCTGATTTTGTTACTGATACAGCCATCCCCCCAAACAATTTGCAAATCAATTACTATAACCACGATTCGGTTTTCAAACAAAAAATACTGGAAGAGCAACTCAACCTGTCTATTCAAAAAGAAAATCCCCAAAGCAGAAACATTGCCAACATTCATTTTTTTGTCCCATTGAAAGGAATGATCACCAATAAGTTCGATGTCCAATCCGATCATCGGGCTGTTGATGTTGTTGGATTACCAAATTCGAGGATCTCAGCGGTGCTGGATGGCACGGTAATCTTTGCGGGGTGGACAGCCGAAACCGGTTATGTCATCTATCTGCAGCACGAAAATGACTTAGTGTCGGTCTACAAACACAATGCTGAGTTGTTAAAAGATGTTGGAGACCAGGTAAAAGCGGGGGAAGCGATCGCGATTATGGGAAATACCGGAGAGTTGACCACCGGCCCACACCTTCATTTTGAACTCTGGAATCGCGGTATCGCTATCGACCCTGAAAAATACATTGACTTTTAAACCTTACCATGAAAAAACGTATTGCTATTTTAGGATCAACCGGATCAATTGGAACACAAACATTGGAAGTCATAGCTCAAAATCCCGATCAATTTGAAGTGGAAGTTTTGACAGCCAATAATAATATTGATCTGCTCGTTGAGCAAGCAAAGAAATACCAGCCCAATATGGTGGTAGTCGCCAATCATTGCCGTTACGAAAAGCTTGCCGAAGCTTTAAAAAATGAGCCAATTAAAATATTTGCCGGTAAGGAAGCTCTGGAGCAGGTGGTTCAGTTGGACACAATAGATATGGTGGTGACAGCAATGGTTGGCTATTCAGGCTTAATTCCAACTTTAAAAGCAATTGAAGCAGGTAAACACATCGCACTGGCTAACAAAGAGACACTGGTGGTAGCCGGTGAAATTATTACTCGTGAGGCTCTGAAAAATAAAGTCAGTATTTATCCGGTTGATTCCGAACATTCAGCCATCTTTCAGTGTTTGGCAGGGGAACACATGAATGAGATTGAGAAAATTTATTTGACCGCTTCCGGAGGCCCATTTATAAATTACAGCCAGGAGCAGCTTGAAAAAGCAACTAAGGCTGATGCTTTGAAACATCCAAACTGGGACATGGGCGCTAAAATTACCGTAGATTCGGCCAGTATGATGAACAAGGGATTTGAGGTAATTGAAGCCAAATGGTTATTCGATCTAAAACCGGAGCAGATTGATGTAATCGTTCATCCGCAAAGCATTATTCATTCTCTGGTTCAATTTCGTGATGGTTCGATGAAGGCCCAAATGGGACTTCCGGATATGAAATTGCCCATTCAATATGCCATGAATTTCCCCAACCGACTACCATCAAATTTCGAGCGATTTAACTTCCTCGATTACCCAAAACTGACTTTTGAACAGCCGAATACAAAAAAATTTCGTAACCTTGCACTCGCATTTGAAGCCTTGAAAGCAGGGGGCAATTTGCCATGTATTTTGAATGCCGCCAATGAAATTGTGGTGCAAGCCTTTTTAAAAGAAAAAATACGCTTTGTTGATATGCCTGATTTGATTGAAGAAAGCATGCAAAAAGTAAGCGCCATAAAAAATCCGGTTTTAGACGATTATATTCAAACTGATAAAGAAACACGATTGTTAACGACTTCGATCATTAAACAACGAAGTAAATTAAAGCTATAAAAGAAGAATGGAACAAGTATTTATAAAAGCAGCACAATTGATTTTAAGTTTATCCATCTTGGTGGTATTACACGAATTTGGACACTTTGCTTTTGCCCGTCTGTTTAAAACCCGGGTGGAGAAATTCTACCTGTTTTTTGATCCTTGGTTTGCCTTGTTTAAAACGAAACGCGGCGAAACCGAATATGGAGTTGGCTGGCTGCCACTGGGTGGGTATGTGAAAATTTCCGGGATGATTGATGAGTCGATGGACAAAGAAGCCATGCAACTGCCACCTCAACCGCACGAATTTCGATCTAAAAAACCATATCAGCGTCTACTCATTATGCTTGGTGGGGTGATGATGAATTTTATTTTTGCTTTCGTGATTTACATTGGAGTACTTTACGCTTGGGGAGAGCAATTCTTACCCACGGAAAATGTCACCCACGGAATCACGGTATCCGAAACCGGGCAAGAAATCGGACTTGAAGATGGAGACCAAATTTTATCGGTCGATGGCAATTACATCGACAATTTTAATAAAATCATACCAACTGTTATTCTTGACAATGCAAAAACCATTCAGGTTTTAAGAGATGGCAAGCAAGTTGAAGTTGAAGTTACTGATGATGATTTGGCTACCCTTATAAAAAGCAGGCGAGTAATCAGCCCCAGAGGATTTTTCCATGTAAAAGTAGCCGAAGTTGAAAAGGGGTTTCCTGCCGAAGCTGCCGGACTGCAAAAAGGTGATGTATTTGAAGGAATCGACGGAAAAAAATTCACCTACTACGACGAATTTCTAAACTACATCAAAGCGCATAAAAACGAAAAGATTGAGCTTGAAGTTAATCGGGATGGAAAATCATTAACAATTCCTGTAACTGTTCCAGAAGATGGGATTACCGGATTTCAGGCACAACCACAAGAAGAAGCGTTTAGCTACCTCCAATTCGAGACTATTGAATATGGCTTTTTGGAGTCTATTCCGGCGGGGTTTAGTCGCGGTATAAACACTGTTAAAGATTACCTGAAGCAATTCAAACTCATATTTTCTCCAAAAACAAAGGCCTACGAATCTCTCGGTGGATTTATTGCCATTGGGAATATTTTCCCCGGAGCATGGGATTGGTATTCATTCTGGAACATGACCGCATTTCTTTCTATTATTCTGGCAATTATGAACTTACTTCCGATTCCGGCATTAGACGGAGGACATGTCACCTTCCTGCTTTACGAAATTGTTTCGGGACGCAAGCCTGGTGAAAAGTTCATGGAATACGCACAGATTACCGGCATGGTCATTTTACTTAGCTTGGTACTCTTTGCCAACGGAAATGATATCTTCAAGCTAATTAATCAGTATTTTTAAATAAGGAATTAAGAAGCGATGATTTTTTTTCTATTTTTGTAGAAACCATTTAAACGTTAAACTATGTATTTATCAATTATCTGCGGCACGTTTGGCCCTCAAGAAATAATCATCATATTAGTCATTGTATTACTTTTATTTGGTGGCCGAAAAATTCCGGAATTAATGAAAGGATTGGGAAAAGGAATGAAGGAATTCAAAAATGCCACCAAAGAAGACGAGGAGCAGCCAGAAACTAAAAAAGATTCTGAAAAAAAATAAAGAACAAGATTTAGACTGAAATGAAATCCCGTTTATATGACGGGATTTTTTTATGGTAAGATTTTTGTAGATTTAGCTGCAAAACTCAGATTCTGATAACTATGAAACGAATATCCTCCTCAACTTTTTTGTTGGTTTTAATGGCTGCATTGCTATTCACTTCGTGTGACGACCAAACCAATATGCGTAAAAAAATTACCGGTAAAGCCGGCGAATTAGTCGTGGTAGTGCCTGATGCGACCTGGGAAGGTGCAACCGGAAAACGATTCCGGGAAATACTGGCGCAACCTCAACTCGCCTTACCACAGGACGAGCCAATTTTCGACCTGATTCAGGTTCCGCCAAATGCATTTGGCGAAATTTTCAAAACAACCAGAAATATTATCCGTATCAAAATATCGACAACAGTTGATTCTTCACAAGTACGGTTCAGAAAAGACATCTGGGCCTGGCCACAGTCTGTTGTTGATATTAATGCTCGATCAACCGAAGATTTCAATCAACTGCTCGAGCGACATTCGGATCGGATTATTGCATTTATGCTAAAAGCGGAGCGCAACCGCCTACAAATGAACTACCGAAACTATAGCGACAAGGCTGTAAAGAACACGATTAAGGAGAAATTTAACATCGACATAACGATTCCTCCAGGCTTTAAAGTGACACTTCAAAGAGAAAATTTTGCTTGGGTTCGTTATGAAACTCCAGAGATCAGTCAAGGAATTATCATTTACACCTATCCATACAAGTCGGATAGTACATTTACCAAAGATTTCTTATTAAACAAAAGAGACTCGATACTGAAAGCACATGTTGAAGGCCCGGCCTCGGGGAGCTACATGACAACCGAGCATCGGATACCTCCGGTTTTTAATGTATTGGAACACAATGGGAACTATGCTGCTGAGATGCGTGGGCTATGGCGTGTTGAAGGTGATTTTATGGGCGGGCCGTACGTCAACTTATCGGTATTAGACGCCGCAAACAACCGCATTGTTGCCCTTGACGGTTACGTTTATGCTCCACGTTTCGACAAACGCAACTACTTGCGTCAAGTGGAAGCCATGATTTATTCATTGAAGCTACCCGACCAGAAAAAGAATGATAAAATTAAAAGCCAAATAGACATGGGAAATTAACAGCCAAAAAAAATAAAAAGAAAGGGAATTGTGTGATCACGCAATTCCCTTTCTTTTTGCTATAATATTGTAATTGACTATTGCAATACTACTTGATTTGAAAGCGTTAACTCCTCTTTTAATGCAACCGGATCAAACCTCGAATTTACGTTCATTTCGCCCTTTGGTAGTGTTATCGTATAAGAAGTTCGATTTTGAGTTTCCCCCAAATTTACTTTAACCAACTTCTGGTACTTTTTACCTTTTTTCATATACCAGCTTTGATCTTCTTCGCGATAAACCAGTTCGGTTTTGCCATTTTTATCACCTAACTCCCATGTTCCGATCATAAATAGAACAAGTCAGTTTAAGACTTACATTCAAGATAACATCTATTACATCTTTTGATTTTGTTCAAATAGACAATAGTTACTCACCCAAGTCATTTTTCAGTTGAAAATATTCTATTTTTGATCACTGAAACAAGATTTGTATTTTTAATTTGAAGCGTAAACGAATTAATTAGCATGACCGAAATATCATCTTATTTCCCGGCTGAATGGGAGAGTCAAAGTGGGGTTCAACTAACCTGGCCCGATACTCAGACCGACTGGAACTCAATCCTCGGAGAGGTACTTCCCATTTATGAGCAAATTGCCAAAGAAATTCTAAAGCGCGAAAAGCTCTTGATTGTTTGTCGTGATAAAAATTCACTTCCCGGCTTTCTTCAAAATAACAATGAGCAGCTAATTATTCAGGAGATGCCCATCAACGATACCTGGGCCAGAGACCACGCTGCAATTACGATTATTGAAAATGGGCAACCAGCATTACTCGATTTCCGCTTTAATGGTTGGGGAATGAAATTTGCTGCAAACTACGACAACCAAATTACGTCAACTCTTTACCAACAAAAAGCCTTTCAGGAAAGAATTCGGCTGCATGACCTTTCGTATTTCACCTTCGAGGGAGGAGCAATTGAAAGCAATGGAGCCGGCTGTGCATTAACAACCAGCGAATGCCTGCTGTCAAAAAATCGCAACGAACATTTAAGTCAAACAGCTATTGAGTTTTTGTTGAAAAAAATCATGCATATTGAAAAAGTACTATGGTTGCATCACGGGTTCTTAGCCGGCGACGACACCGACAGCCACATTGATACACTGGCTCGTTTTTGCAATAAAAACACAATTGCATATATCAAATGCACCAACACGCAGGATCTTCATTATGACGCACTCCAAAAAATGGAAGCAGAACTAAAGCAACTGACTGATCAAAATGGTCAGCCATTTCAGCTCGTTCCACTACCCTTTCCCGATCCAATTTATGATGAAGACGGAGAGCAACTACCTGCAACTTATGCGAATTTTCTGATACTGAACAAGGCCGTGCTGCTTCCTGTTTATGAAGCAAAACAGGATTTAGATGCTATCGAAACCATGAAAAAGCTGTTTCCTGAACATGAAATTGTGCCGATAAACAGCCGTCCGTTGATTAAACAGCACGGATCAATTCATTGCATCAGCATGCAGTTTCCAATTGGCGTACTCTAATTATAAAGAAACAAATGACAGCAAATAAAATTAAAGTTGGACTCATACAACAAAGCAATACCGGAGATATCGATCAGAACAAAGCAAAACTGGCTCGAAACATTGCAGACTGTGCCAAACAGGGAGCCGGGCTCGTTGTGCTTCAAGAGTTGCACAATAGCCTCTATTTTTGCCAAACAGAGGATGTCAATTCATTCGATCTCGCTGAACCAATTCCCGGCCCGTCAACTCGATATTATTCTGAATTAGCAAAAAAACACGAGCTGGTGCTGGTCACTTCCCTGTTCGAAAAAAGAGCCGCCGGCATCTATCACAATACAGCGGTTGTTTTTGAAAAAGATGGAAGCATTGCCGGGAAATACCGCAAAATGCACATCCCCGACGATCCTGGCTTTTATGAAAAATTCTACTTCACACCGGGTGATTTAGGCTTTCATCCGATTGAAACTTCTATTGGTAAATTAGGCGTGTTGGTGTGCTGGGATCAGTGGTATCCTGAGGCTGCCCGCTTAATGGCAATGGCTGGTGCCGAGATGCTCATTTATCCCACCGCAATTGGATGGGACCCGCGCGATGACGAGCAGGAAAAAGATCGCCAACGCAATGCATGGATTACCATTCAACGTTCGCACGCAGTAGCTAATGGTGTTCCGGTAATCAGCGTCAACCGGATTGGGCACGAAGCCGATCCGTCACAACGATCAGAAGGAGTTCAATTTTGGGGTAATAGCTTTGTAGCCGGACCGCAAGGTGAATTTTTACAACAAGCCCCCACCGATACGGAACAAAATTTATTGGTTGAAGTAGACTTAACCCGATCCGAAGATGTACGACGCATCTGGCCATTTTTCCGTGATCGCAGAATTAGCAGCTATACCGACATTACCAAACGTTTTTTAACCGACTAAAAGAAGTCTTCAAACTCAGCGGGTTTCTTGCTGGCGTCATTTTGCTCATCGCAATCCAAATCCATAATGAAGTTGGTTGGCTTTTCAAACTCGTGGTCGGGCTTGTACTCGAGCGATTTGTCGGCATACACCTTCTTCATAAACCGCCCCCAAACCGGCAAGGCCATGTTAGCTCCCTGTCCGGTTGAAATGTCATCGAAATGGATGCTTCGCAAATCTGCGCCTGTCCAAACACCGGCAGCAATTTGTGGTGTCACTCCCATAAACCACCCATCAGAATGGTTTTGCGTGGTTCCTGTTTTTCCGGCAATAGGTCCTTGAATTTGTCCATAAACCGGATGCCAACGAACACGTCCTCCGGTTCCGCCATCAATCACTCCCCGAAGTAAATTGATCATCAGATAAGCCGTTTGTTCATCAATGGCGTCGTGCCGTTCAGGACGAAAGCGGGCAATTACATTACCATGTTTGTCTTCAATATGAGTAACAAAAATGGGCTGGGTATAAACGCCTTTATTGGCAAAAGTTCCATAAGCGCCCACCATTTCATATAAGGTAATATCCGATGTTCCTAAGAACATGGATGGCACCGGATCAATCTTACTATAAACACCCATTTTTTCCATCACATCCACCACCGATTGTGGATTATACTGTTTCATCACCCAGCCTGAAATATTATTCACCGAATTAGCAAGTCCCCACTTTAGGGTAACCATTTCGCCTTCACGTTCACTTCCTGAGTTTTTAGCTTCCCAAATGGTTCCATCCGGCATGACAAATTGTTGGCGAACGTTGGGCACTTTGGTACATGGCGATAATCCGTTTTGCATCGCCAGTGTGTACATAAATGGTTTCACTGTCGATCCAACCTGGCGCTTTCCTCCCTTCACCATGTCATACATAAAGTGCCTGTAATTAGGTCCACCAACATAAGCCCGAACTTGCCCGGTTGCCAAATCCATAGCCATAAACGAAGAGCGGAAATAACTGAGATAATGTCGAATTGAATCCAACGGAGTCATAATTGTATCCTTATCGCCCTTCCAGGTGAAAATCTCCATTTCAACGGGTTGCTCAAACACCTTGCGAATTTGGTTAAAGTTTTTTCCTTCCAATCTCAAGACTCGATAACGCTCACTTTGCCGGATTTTCCGGTTCAACAAGCCGTCGACTTCTTCGTCATCCATATCTCCCGAGAAAGGGGGATTTTCAAGAGATTTTAAATGTTTATTGAAATCGGGCTGCAAATCCAGTTTTAAATGATCCTCAACGGCTTCCTCCGCATATCGTTGCATTCGCGAATCAATTGTCGTATAAATCTTCAATCCATCTTCATACAAATCATAGTTTGTCTCATCCGGCTTGAAGTTCTTTTGGCACCATCCAAACAAGGGGTTTGTCTCCCATTCAACCGAATCTTCTTCATATTTTACTTGTTGCCACGAAGCATATTTGCTACGCTCCGGTTTCGAGGCTCCCATCGTTATTCGCAAATACTCGCGAAAATACGGAGCTAGTCCACTTTTAAAGTCTTCCTTCTGATAATTCAGTCCTAGCGGAAGTACACTGATGGAGTCGTAAGCTTGCTGATCAATATATCCATATTTTTGCATCTGAGCCAATACCGTATTTCTTCTCTTTTTTGTTAGCTCCGGCCGGCGCAACGGATTATAAAGCGAAGAGTTTTTCGCCATCCCAACAAACATGGCAGCCTGATGCATTTTCAATGAATCCGGCTCTGTATTGAAATAAATACGCGAAGCAGATTTAATTCCGACAGCAAGGTTCAAAAAATCATACTTATTTAAATACATTGTCAGGATTTCTTCCTTTGTATAGCTTTTCTCCAGCTTAACCGCAATCACCCATTCCTTAAATTTGCGCAACACCAACTCGAGCTTACTCTCAAATTGCTGGCGTGGGAAAAGCATTTTAGCCAATTGTTGGCTAATTGTGCTACCTCCACCAGAGCTGCTATCGCCAGTGATTACTCCCTTCACAACGCGCAACAACCCGCGCAAGTCAATTCCTGAATGGCTGTAATAGCGAACATCTTCGGTCGCAACCAATGCTTCAATTAACTCAGGTGGTAAATTATCATAATTCACATAACTCCGGTTTTCCCTGAAATATCGCCCCAGCACCTTGTGGTCGCGAGAAATAACATCAGAAGCTAACAAACTTTGAGGATTTTCCAGCTCGCGAAAAGTAGGCATCTCCCCCATTTTGCCCTTCGCAATAAAAAAGAACAGTCCGAAAACCATCAACAGCCCCAAAAAAAATAACGACCAAAATCCGTACGTATATTTTCTAAAATTTTTCTTCTCTTTTTCCATCCGAAAATTGTAAAGTGAGTATTGGAGACAAATATAACGAAAGGAATAAGAATATTATTTTTTACTATTTCAAAACGAGATGGGGTATTTCACTTTACTGCCCCCAATCGTGATCAGAGCGCTAAATTTTCAGTTAATTTATTTGGCCTGATTTTCAACACTCAGCAAGCTATCAATGAGGACTAAAGGGCAATAAAATAATCATTATCAAACAAATAAGAAATCAAGAATCTTCAGTTAAAATTTGAAGATCGTCAAGCATTTTCTTTTATTTGCAGAAATTTTTAGAAAATAGGAGGTTTTTATGAGTGAGAATCTGGTTATTGTTGAGTCCCCTGCCAAAGCGAAGACAATTGAGAAATTTCTAGGCAAAGATTATCTGGTCACATCTAGCATGGGACATATTAGAGACCTCGAAAAAAAGGATTTTGGGATTGATATGGAAAACAATTATACACCTAAGTATATTGTTTCACCCGATAAAAAGAAAATAGTTACAGAACTGAAGAAGTTAGCCAAGGATGCCAAGATGGTCTGGATCGCATCCGATGAAGACCGTGAAGGAGAAGCAATAGCCTGGCACTTGAAAGAAGTTCTGAAGTTGAAGCCTGAAAAAACAAAACGAATTGTCTTTCACGAAATTACCAAGGATGCGATTCTGCGGGCAATTGAAAATCCGCGCCCGATAGACGAAAACCTGGTTAACGCTCAACAAGCGCGACGCATTTTAGACCGCATTGTAGGTTTTGAAGTTTCGCCAGTGCTTTGGAAGAAAGTAAAACCTTCGCTTTCTGCAGGTCGGGTTCAGTCGGTTGCTGTTCGTTTGATTGTGGAGAGAGAACGGGAAATTATAAATTTCCAAAGCAAATCAAGCTTCAGGGTTACTGCAGCTTTTCTGGTTCCTGATAAAAATGGTAATGCGGTAGAACTAAAGGCAGACCTTAAAAAACGGTTAGAAACCAAAGAGGAGGCACAAGCATTCCTTGAAAAGTGCAAAACGGCAGATTTCAGCATTGCCGATATCACCACCAGACCATCGAAAAGAACACCAGCTGCGCCATTTACAACATCAACCTTACAGCAGGAAGCCAGTAGAAAACTAGGCTTTTCGGTTTCCCAAACCATGGCAGTTGCCCAGCGTTTGTACGAAGCAGGTAAAATCACCTACATGCGTACTGACTCGACCAACTTGTCATCATTGGCCATCAACTCGGCAAAGAGTCAGATTATTAATTCACTTGGAGAAAAATACCACAAGGTTCGTCAATACAAAACAAAGTCGAAAGGAGCGCAGGAAGCTCACGAGGCAATTCGACCAAGTTATATGGATCAACCAGAGGCAGGTGGATCTAACCAGGAAAAGAAACTGTACGAGTTGATCTGGAAGCGAACGATCGCCTCACAAATGGCGGATGCGGAACTGGAACGCACAACAATCAATATATCTGTTTCAAACAGTAGCAATTTATTTCAGGCTACCGGCGAAGTAATCAAATTTGACGGTTTTTTGCGTGTTTATATGGAATCATCTGACAATGAAGACGAAAGTGACGACAACAGCACCTTGCTTCCTCCTGTAAAAGAAAACCAACAGCTACGCGCTGAATGGATTGAAGCCACCCAACGGTTCACGCAAAAACCACCGAGATATACCGAAGCAAGCTTGGTGAAAAAGTTGGAAGAGCAAGGTATCGGACGTCCTTCAACCTATGCACCAACGATTACGACAGTTCAAAACCGTGGTTACGTAGTGAAGGAAGAACGACCAGGGGTTGAACGAAAATACACACAGCTCTCTTTAATTGGAACCGAATTGAAAGAAGCTGTAAAAACAGAAATAACAGGAGCAGAACGAAATAAACTCTTCCCTACGGATGTGGGCATGGTAGTCAACGATTATCTAGTCAAATATTTTGATAAGATAATGGACTTCAGTTTCACCGCAAAAGTTGAGGTAGAGTTTGATGAAATTGCTGAGGGGAGCCGGGTATGGAATGAAGTTATTGACGAGTTCTACAAACCATTTCACCAAAATGTGGAAAACGCACTGGAAGTTTCGGAACGTACAAACGGAGAACGTATATTAGGCGATGATCCGAAAACAGGCAAGCCAATATCTGTTAAAATTGGTAGATACGGCCCATTGGCCCAGCTGGGTGAAACGACAGAAGAAGGTGAAAAGCCCCAGTTTGCCAGTCTCCGAAGTGGCCAGCATTTAGAAACGATAACGCTCGAAGAAGCAATTGACTTGTTTAAACTTCCTCGCGACCTGGGAGAGTATGAAGATAAAAAAGTGACGGTTGCGATTGGTCGGTTTGGCCCCTATGTGCGTCACGACAGTAAATTTGTATCACTCGAGAAAGGAGTGGATGACCCATATACAATTGAGCTTCCACGTGCCATTGAGTTGATTGAAGCTAAACGTGAAAAAGATCGTAAAGCGCTTATTAAAACGTTTGACGAGGAACCGGAGTTGCAAATACTCGAAGGGCGCTGGGGACCATACATTAAGTACAAGAAAAAGAACTATAAAATTGCAAAAGGCACCGAAGCTGAAAAGCTAAGCCTTGAAGATTGCATGAAAATTATTGAGGAAGGTCCGAAGCCCAAACGCAAAAAGAAAAAATAATATCCAAAGGCAAACGTTAAAATGTTTGCCTTTTTTATTTATTTTCATCCTCAGAAAAAAAATCGAACGAATGGATATTAAGCTTTATCTGAAACCTGTCGACTTTTCAAAATTTAAGCTGCCGGACTGGGCGCAACCCAAGTTTAGCTTAGGCACAATTTTGGAAAAAAATCATTCCAAGCTACCGCTGGAAAAAGCGGAGATCATAATAATTGGGGTTGAAGATGACCGCAATGCCATTGTGAAAGGAAGCTCGAAGGCTCCAAATAAAATTCGTGAGTATTTATATCCATTGAACCGAATTTCTCCCCGTTTCAAAATTTTAGATTTAGGCAATATTAAAACTGGCAAAACAATCAACGATACTTATTTTGCTTTAAAAGACGTTTGTGCCAGCCTGATTGGAGCGGGCAAAACAGTCGTGGTATTGGGCGGTAGTCAGGATCTTACGTTCGGCATTACAAAAGCATTTGAAGAAAATCCATTTAATTTAGTAAACATAGACCCAAAATTAGATTTTAAAAAGGGGATAAAAACAATCAATTCGGAGACCTATTTGAATTTCATTTTTGAAAAGCAACCGAACCTGTATGCTCAATCCACACTTGGGTATCAGAACTATTTTGTCGACTCACTTGAACTCGACCACAGTTATGAAATGGAAACAGAAAATAAGCGACTGGGGGAAATTCGATATGATATGTCTTCCATTGAGCCTTACCTGAGAGATGCAGACATACTTAGTTTTGATCTTAATGCGATTAGGCAACTTGAAGCTCCCGGTCAATATTTTGGCTCTCCAAATGGTCTATACGCTGAAGAGGCATGTCAGGTAGGTCACTACGCAGGAATGGCGGATAAACTAAAGGTAGCAGGATTCTTCAACCTCATTCCTCGTCTTGATCAAGGCGACCTAAGCTGCAAGCTCATGGCTCAAATTGTTTGGCATTTTCTGGAAGGCTTCTACTTTAAAAAAGTTGAATCTCCAAACGGAACAAAGATTGATTTCAATGAATTTATAATAGAAATTGATGATATCGACTTGCCATTGATTTTTTACCAGAGCCAAAAGACCGGCCGTTGGTGGATGAAGATATCCGATGAAGACGGAACAATCGAACGCACATTCTCTTGTTCCGAGGAAGATTATAGAATGGCTGCTCAAAACGATATACCGGATCGCTGGTGGCGAAATATTCGAAAATTAAATCGCATCGCAAAATAAATGCAGGCCCTATGCGTTCAAAAACTTAGGCACATGATAAAAAAAACATCAGGAAAGATTCATTATTTTCACTTACTTTGGCGCTAGAAATCGGCAGTAACAGCCAGTTTATGAAAAAAATATTTTACTTTTTATTTTTGTTAATAATCATTAACTTAGCCGCAAATGCTCAGCAAGACCCTCAGTTTAGCTTCAATAAAGAAGCACAGCTGTCGGTGAACCCGGGCTTTGCTGGCAGTAATGATGCAATAACTGGATTAATATTAAACAGATATCAATGGAGTGGCTTCGACGGCACTCCTAAAACACTGTTATTTAGCGTGGAAACAACTGCTAATATATTTGGGAGCACAAGTGGGGTAGGATTAAACATCATTAGCGATGAACTCGGTTTTTCAAAGAATGTTCTCGTAAATCTGAACTATTCTTACCAAACAACAACTAGTATCGGAAATCTTGGTATCGGTACGTCTTTGGGTATGTTCAACAAATCAATAAATGGCGAGTGGATTACTGTTGGAGAAGATGGGATCCTTGGAAGCGCCTCCGGAGACCGGTTGATTCCTCAGAGTGAAGTCAGCCAAATAACTTTTGATGTTGGACTTGGTCTTTATTTAAAATCAAATGACTATTTTGCGGGTCTCTCAGTAACACATGTCAATCAGGGAGAAATCAAATACGGAGATGGAGGAGAATATTTCCCTCTGCTACGGCACTACTATTTATCAGCTGGGTACAATATTAGTTTGCCCGACCCGTTATTTGAGTTGCGACCTTCGGTTTTTGCAAAATCAGATTTAGCAAGCACCCAGGTTGATTTTAATTTGAGTGTGGTCTACAATAATCGCTTCTCAGGCGGATTAACTTATCGTCTGCAAGATGCGATCGCACTTTTAATAGGAGTAGAATTAAAAAATGGCTTAAACTTAGGTTTAGCTTACGACATAACAACATCTGCACTAGGCCGATATGGATATGGATCGCAGGAGATTTTCCTGCGTTACTCTGTTGATATTGGCAAGGGAAGATTAAAGAAATATAAGAGTATCAGATTTTTATAAGCTGATTTAACGAAAGCAAAAGTGTAGCTATGAAAAAAATACTTTCTTCAGGTTTAATTATTGCGGCCATCTGGGCATTAACTGGCTGCGGTAAGTCTGGAAATGGAGAGCTAACCGGCGTTCAAGGTCGTGGAAAATGGTTTGAACCAGCTCCCTATGGAATGACTTTTATTCACCGCGGAAGCATAAATATCGGACCGAATGATCAGGATCCAACCTGGTCTTCAACCCCAACAAAAACAGTCTCCATCGATGCATTCTGGATGGATGACACTGAAATAACAAACAATGAGTACCGTCAGTTTGTGAACTGGGTTCGGGATTCAATTGCACGGACACTAATTGGGGAGCAATATCCTGAATTTATGATCAGTGAAGATCAGGATGGAAACATTATAGATCCCCCTCGTATTAACTGGGATGAGCGGTTGGAATGGAACAATCCGGATTATGTTGATGCGTTGGAGGAGATGTATATTCCTACAAACGAGCGATTCTTTGGGAAAAAAGAAATTGACGCCCGAAAACTTTTCTATACTTACCATTGGATTGATTACAAGCAAGCGGCAAAATCAGCCAATAAATATAACTACGAAACAGAAAGCTACGAAGGTACCGTATTCGATCAAAATGGAGAAGAACGTCCAATTGAAAATCGTTCCTCTTTTATTTTCAGCGAAACAACATTTGTGCATCCTGATACTTTAGTTTGGATTCGTGATTACACCTACGCTTATAACGAACCGTGGACAAGCAAATATTTCTGGCATCCGGGTTTCGACGACTACCCCGTGGTTGGTGTTACCTGGAAACAAGCAAAAGCATTCTGTCATTGGAGAACCAAATTGCACAATGAATATCTTGATGGAGTGGGCGAACCGGTGATCCAAGACTACCGCTTGCCGACAGAAGTCGAATGGGAATATGCAGCAAGAGGTGACAAGGACATTTCAATGTATCCGTGGGGTGGTTATTACACCCGTGATGATGATGGAAAGTTTTTGGCAAACTTTAAGCCGTTCCGTGGAAATTATGTCGAGGATGAAGGGCTGGCAACACTGCGGGTTGGAAACTACGACCCCAATATGTTTGGGCTTTATGATATGGCAGGGAACGTTGCTGAATGGACAATCTCTGCTTATGACGAATCAGCCTACATGTATATTAATGATTTCAATCCAAATTTTGAATACAACGCACTTCCCAACGATCCTCCTGTAATGAAAAGGAAAGTGATTCGCGGAGGTTCGTGGAAAGATATTTCCGCTTATTTACAAGTTTCAACAAGAAGTTTTGAATACCAAGATACCGCTAAATCTTATGTCGGTTTCCGTTGTGTGAGATCGTCATTTGGTAATGAATTTTAGTCAAACCCTAATCTACAAAACATGAACATTGGTGAAATAATTCAGAATAAACGATGGAAAGTCTTTACTGGCTACGTTTATAATTTGGGGGCCTCAATCGTATTGTTAGGTGCCTTATTTAAGCTTCAACACTGGTCTTATTCGGGTCTATTATTAATTGTGGGGTTGTGTACTGAGGCATTCATCTTCTTCATTTCGGCATTTGAACCACCTTTGGAGATGCCCGAATGGTCGAAAGTATATCCTGAGCTAAAAGAGGATTATGATGCCGACGATGCCATTGAAACTGACTCAAAGGGTGGGTTTGGTGATCTTTGGGATAAAGCAGATATTTCACCAGAATTATTGACGAAAGTTTCGAAAGGATTGACTGATTTGAGTAATACGGCCTCAAGTATTAGTGAAATCAGTTCGGCAACATTAGCCACAGATTTATATGTCCGGAATTTGACTTCGGCATCTGAGTCAATGAGCACGCTGTCGGAGATTAACAACCAAGCCAATGATAAAATTAGCGACTCTGTTTCGGACTTGGTAAGGTCCTACACTAAAACAGCGAAAAATTTATCTGAAAATGGTGACCAATTACTAACGAAGCTTTCAGTTTCAGGAGAGGAGTTTGCCAATCAGCTAACACAGACAAGCAACAAACTGGCTTCATCATACGAAAAAGCAGCAGGCTCAATCGATTCTGGAATTGACTCAATCAGTAAAAGTTCTGCGAGCTATGGCGAAAACCTCAATCGGTTAAATAAAAACCTTGAGACACTGAACTCTTCATACGAAAGTCAGCTGAAAGAAACCAACGCACAGCTGCAATCTTCTCAAAAATTCTTCACCGAAATGACACAGATGAACGAGATGATCGCCTTGTCGACTGAAGAAATTAAGAAGTACAAATCAAATGCTGAAGAACTAAACAAACACCTTGAAGCATTGAATTCTATTTATGGCAATATGCTGGGAGCCATGAATTACAAGAAATAATAAAAACCGATAAGCCTTTCGTATATGGGAACCAAGAATTGCCCGGAAACTCCCCGGCAGAAGATGATCAACATGATGTACCTGGTGCTGTTGGCCATGATGGCGCTTAACGTAGCATCAGAGGTTCTTGACGCCTTCCGCGTGGTTGATTCAAGCTTAATGCAAACATTCAAGAGTGTCGATTCAAAAAATGAGCAAATTTATGCCTCTTTTGCTCAAGCCTATGAGGAGAATCCAACAAAAGTAGATGAATGGAAAAAAAAGGCTGACTTGGTGAGGTCTATGACGGATAGTCTAACCAACAAAATTACGTCACTAAAAGAAGAACTTGTCATCAAGTCAGGAGGAACAAATCTTTCTGAGGAGAACGAAACATACAACGACAACAAAGGACAATCCTTTGTGATCAATAACGAAGGTGATACCTTAGTGTTAAAAAAAGATGATGAACTGAATGTGCCTTCAGAAATCATGATCAGACTAAACAAGGCCGAAGAGCTAAAAGCTGGAATTAATGAACTAAAAGAAGAATTTTTATCGCTCCTGGAAGAAAATTCACCCATGCGCTCTACAATTAAGCAAGCGCTGGACACTTCTGACCCAAAAGTTACACTAAAAGAATCTGAGAAAATCACTTGGGAAATTGAACACTTTGAGAGTAAGCCGTTAATTGCCGTTATTGCATTGCTTTCGAAAATACAAATCGACATTCAAAACGCGGAGTCAAACATCTTAACCTATTTGTATAGTCAGATTGACGCCAGTTCGTTTAAATTCAATAGGCTAAGGCCTACTGTGATTGAAAAATCATCCTATATTCTTGAAGGTGATGTTTACCGCGCTGAAGTATTTTTAGCTGCTGAAGATACCACTCAACAGCCTATTATTTTAGTCAACAACAAAGAATTGAAGATCGAAGGTGGAAAAGGAATCTATCAGGTTCCGGCTACTTCGCCAGGAACCTATAAATGGGGGGGGATTATAAAATATAAAACTCCCGAAGGCGAGTACAAGAACTACGAATTCGAAGAAGAATACCAGGTTAGCAAACCTTCGGTTACCATATCGCCCATAAAAATGAACGTCTTTTATATGGGTGTTCCTAACCCGGTAAGCGTTTCTGTCCCAGGAGTACCTTCTGAAAACCTGCAAGTTACCATGTCAAATGGTAAAATCGACCGGGATGGCAAAAACTACCTGGTTTATCCAAAGGTGGAAGATATTAATGGAAACCGCACAAAAGTTTCTGTGAGTGCTGACTTTGAAGGCAAACTACGATTTATAGGAAGTATGGACTTCCGGGTAAAACAAGTACCCGATCCTGTAGCAACAGTTGCAGGGCAAAATAGTGGTGTTTTGCGTAAAGAAGATCTTCTGGCTGAAGATGGAATTTTTGCCGCTTTAAAAGATTTTGACTTTGACTTGAAATTTAAAATCACCCAATTTGATATTACATTTACCGGAGCTGGTGGATACAACAATACCTGGTCGTCAACCTCAAATCGTTTTACTGATGAGCAGCGCACTCAGTTTAACACACTTGCTCCCGGAAGTATTATTTACATTGATAATATATTTGCACATGGTGACGATGGAACCGATCGGGAATTGTCTCCAATAAGCTTTAAAATAAGATAAGGCATGAAACGGAATTTGCATACAGCTAAATCACTATAAGCGAATTCCTTCGAATAGTTTTGAACGTTAAAATTGAACGAGATGAAAAAGTTTTTTGTAGCTATAGGAATTGTTTGCTGTGCAGTTAGTTTCTCGGCGAAAGATACACAGGCTCAGATTATTGATGGAGCTTTCAAGCGTAACAATATTGAAAATAAAAAACCCATGGCTTTTGCTCCTATCCGTGAGGCAGATGTGATGTGGTCCAAAAAAATATGGCGAATCATTGATTTAAGAGAAAAAATGAACCAGGTTTTGTATTTTCCAACTACCAATATGGATGGTCGTACAAACTTGATTAATTTATTCATTGAAGGAATAGAAAACGGACAACTGACTGCTTATGATGCCCGTACCGACGATGAGTTTAAAGTACCAATGACATTTGAGCAAGTAAAAGAAGCATTCGGCGCAACAACCCGGACACGACAAGTTCGTAATTTGGATACCGGAGAGTTAGAAGATCGAATTGTAGTAGGAGAAATTCGTGCTGAAGAAGTTAAGCAGTTCATGGTTAAAGAAGAATGGTTCTTCGATAAGCAGACTTCAACACTAAATACCCGCATCATTGGTATTTGCCCAATTCAGGAATACTACCGAGATCAGGACATTAACAGAGAAAATGTTCAACGTCGTCAAGTATTCTGGATCTATTACCCGGAAGCACGAGAACTGATGGCCACACACTCGGTTATCAACCCAAACAATACAGCTCAAAACATGTCTTTCGACGACCTGTTTATCAAGCGTAAATTTAACAGCTACATTGTAAAAGAATCCAACGTATACAACAACCGTGCAGTTAGTCAATACTTAAGCGGTCGTGAAGCCATGCTTGAATCCAGAAAAATTGAACGTGAGATTTTTGATTTTGAACAGGATTTGTGGGCATATTAAAATATTATACGCATACAAAGCTCAAACGCCTTATGAGAATATCTCATAAGGCTTTTTTCAATTTAAGAATTGTACAATATTGATATTTGTAACACGTTAACTTAAAGCGTACCATACTGCCCAATTTTGTAAATGAATAGATCTTTTGTCATATCTGTATTTTTTGTGCTCATTCTCGTCGCTTCGTGCAAAAAGGATGATACACTCAACTACCTGTATCCGGAAGAGTCGAGACCATTTTATGAGCCTGCACCATTTGGAATGACATTTATTGAACGAGGAAGCTATGTGATGGGGGCTGAAGATGACGAGCTACAGAGTTTCAATACAACTTTAAAGCGAGTTTCAGTCGAGGCCTTTTGGATGGACGACACCGAAATTACCAATAACGAATATCGGCAATTCGTTTACTGGGTGAGAGATTCGATTGCCCGCACTCTTCTGTCTGAAACTTATCCCGAATTCATGATCACAGAAGATGACTTTGGGAACTTTTATGAAACTCCTCATTTAAATTGGCAAGACCCGATTGAGTGGAACAACCCGGATTTTCAATTAGCTATGGAAGAGTTGTACATTCCGGAGGAAGAACGGATGTTTTTCTCAAAATCGCTGGATACCAGAAAATATACTTACGATTATTATTGGGTTGATTATAAGCAGGCGGCCAAGAGTCAAAACCGATACAACTACGAAACTCAAACTTACGAAGGATCAATTATTAACCAGGACGGAGAGGAAGTTCCAATTTCAAACAGATCTTCATTTATTTTTAAAGAAAGTGTGCCAATATATCCAGATACCTTGTGTTGGATACGTGACTACACATATTCGTATAATGAGCCCTTAACAAAGCAATATTTTGCTCATGTTGGTTTTGATGACTACCCCGTGGTTGGAGTTAACTGGCATCAGGCAAAAGCCTTTTGCGACTGGCGAACTCAAATGATGAACAAGTATCAAACGTTAATGGAAGCTCCTTCGGTTCACGCCTATCGACTTCCAACTGAAGCCGAGTGGGAATATGCCGCTCGCGGTGGACATGAACGAACCTTGTACAGCTGGGGAAGTTATTACACGCGCAATTTGCCGGGTTGTTTTAAAGCGAATTTCAAGCCGCGCCGAGGGAATTATGTGGCAGATAGCGAGTCGAGCACGACAACAATGAAAGTAGCTAGTTTTGATCCCAACGATTACAAACTATATGATATGGCCGGGAACGTTGCAGAGTGGACCAGTTCTGCATTCAACGAAGCAGCATACGAAAACATCAATGATTTCAATCCGTCGTACGAGTATAATTCTTCGCCAGACGATGCACCGGTTATGAAACGAAAAGTTATAAGAGGAGGTTCCTGGAAAGATGTTGCTTATTATATTCGGAATTCAACTCGAAGCTTTGAATATGAGGATACCACAAAATCGTATATTGGATTTCGATGTGCCCGGACTTCATTTAAAGACGAGTTCAGAGAATAAAAAAAGCTTCCTCATCACTGAAGAAGCTTAAACTTTTCGTCAATATTTTATCTATACAAACTCATCACCTTTCACCATCTTCACATCGCTTACAAACTGACGTATTTGTTGCTCGTCCTTCTTTCTGCAAACAAGCAAGGTATTATCCGCCTCAACAACAATATATCCATCCAGCCCTTGTAAAACGACAACCTTTTCTTTCGGAACATTGACCACGCAATTTTCAGTTTGATAGGTAAAAACATCTCCTCCATTAATTGAATTATTGGCATCATCTTTTTTACCATTTTCATACAACGAGCCCCAGGTTCCCATATCACTCCATCCAAAGTCAGCACATAAAACATATACGTTTTCGGCCTTTTCCATGATGCCATAATCCAACGAAATATTCTGGCATTCAGAGTATGTTTTGTTGATAAAGTGGACCTCATCTTCGGTGCCATACAATTTTATGCCTTTCTGAAATAGGCCTGACACATCCTCAAGGTGTTTGTCAAAGGCTTTCAAAATACTTTTCAGCGACCAAATAAATATCCCCGAATTCCAGAAGAACTCCCCACTTGAAACAAACACCTCGGCCATCTCCCGATTGGGCTTTTCCGTAAATGTCTTCACTTGATACAGGTTCTCGTAGTTCTGGTACTCCGTTTTTCCATCTATCTGAATGTATCCATACCCCGTTTCAGGCCGACTGGGAGTAATCCCTAAAGTCACCAATACATCATTGTTCGAAGCATAATCAATCCCTTTTTGAATTTCTGCTACAAATTCGTTCTCTTTCAAGATCAAATGATCCGAAGGAGCTACAATGACATTGGCATCGGGATTTATACTTTTTATTTTATAACTCGCATAAGCCACACAGGGCGCGGTATTTCTTCTCAGAGGCTCTAATAAAACCTGATCTTCTTTTAACTCAGGTAGCTGATCCAGTACTAACTCTTTATAATCAACACTTGTTACAACATAAAAATTTTCAACCGGACAGACACGTTTAAACCGATCAAATGTCATTTGGATAAATGTTCGACCGGTTCCTAAAATATCTAGAAATTGCTTAGGCATAGAGCTTTTACTCATGGGCCAAAAGCGGCTTCCTATTCCCCCGGCCATAATAATACAATAATTGTTATTCATTCGTCAAATTTTTTTGTGACATACTTCAAATATACCTAATTTGAAGGTAAACCATAAAGTTATTTCGTGGTTTCCTTCTAAGTAGGTTGATCGTTATTCATAGATCTAACGCATAAATAGGTTTTTTCATATGCTATTATTTGTAACTTTAGGCTAAAGTATTGTTATGAAGTTTTTCTTTCACGTAGGACGCTATTTTACTCTGTTGGGGAGAGCTTTTTCCCGCCCCGAAAAGCATCGTATTTATTTACGGAGGCTCTTTATAGAACTAGAACAACTAGGGCTTGATTCGGTTGGTATTGTTGCTATAATCTCCATCTTCATGGGTGGGATTATTACCCTACAAGTTGCCTACAACATGTCAAGTCCGCTATTCCCAAGTTACTTAATCGGACTGGGAAACAGAGATACACTAATTCTGGAATTTTCGTCAACCATTCTGGCGCTGATCATGGCAGGAAAAATAGGATCAAACATCACTTCCGAAATTGGGAGTATGCGCGTTACCGAACAAATTGATTCACTGGAAATCATGGGAATTAATTCTGCAAGCTTTTTGATCATGCCAAAAACATTGGCTGTCGTATTTATTTTCCCCTTTTTGTTTGTGTTGAGCGTATTTTTCGGACTGATTGGAGGTCTCATTGTAGGACCAGCAGTTGGTGCAGTTACTGCTCCCGATTACATCAATGGTATTCAATATATGTTTACGTCATACTATGTTACATTTTCAATGATTAAAACCTTATTTTTTGGTTTTCTAGTGGCCACCGTCCCAGCCTACTTTGGGTATTTTGTTGAAGGAGGAGCATTTGAAGTTGGGGCTGCAAGCACAAGAGCTGTCGTAAATACAAACATATTAATTTTGGTCTTCGACCTGATTCTAACACAACTTTTATTCTAATGATTACCATTCAAAATATATTTAAGTCATTTGAGAACAAACAAGTTTTGAGCAACATCTCTACTGTTTTCGAGCCCGGAAAAACGAACCTGATCATTGGGCGAAGTGGTAGCGGAAAAACTGTTCTGTTGAAATCAATTGTTGGTCTTCATGATGTGGATGAAGGAACTATTTTTTATGACGACCGTAATTTCACTCAAATGAATGAAAAGCTGCGAAAAAAACTACGCCAGGAAATGGGCATGGTTTTTCAGGGTGGTGCTTTGTTCGATTCATTTAATGTTGAAGAAAACGTGAGATTTCCACTTGACATGTTCACAAACAAAACAGCGAAAGAGAAACAAGAACGGGTTGATTTTTGCCTCGACCGGGTTAATATCGACAAAGCCCACAAGCTTTATCCGGCCGAGATATCAGGCGGTATGAAGAAGCGAGTAGCGATCGCCCGCGCCATTGTCATGAATCCGAAGTATTTGTTTTGCGACGAACCAAACTCAGGGTTGGATCCCGAAACTTCATTGGTTATCGATGAGCTGATTCATGAACTCACCGTAGACTTCGAAATGACCACAGTTATTAATACCCACGACATGAATTCGGTAATGGAAATCGGCGATAAAATTTTATTTATCAGTGAAGGAGTAACCTGCTGGGAAGGTGATAAAGATAAAATATTAGAGGCCGAAAACCAGAAGCTCCAGGAATTTGTATTTGCCAACAAAACATACCGCCAACAGCGAGACGACAAAATTGACAGTAAAAATTAAGATTTTGGAGACAATGTAATCACCGGAATAATCATTTCTTCAAGCGATATTCCACCATGCTGATACGTATCGCGGTAATACTGAACATAGTGATTGTAATTATTGGGATAGGCAAAAAAATCGTTATCCATCGCAAAAATATAACTTGAGCTGACATTTCGTCCAGGCAAGTGGGCTTTCTCAGGATTTGTAATTTCAAATACCTGTTTTGCTTTATAGTTTAAATTTCGTCCAATTTTATATCGAAGATTGGTATTCGTCTCCCGGTCACCAATCACTTTCAAGGCATTATCCACTCTTATTGTTCCATGGTCGGTTGTCAAAATCACTTTTATTTTGTGCTCTGATAATGTTTTCAACAGCTCAAACAAGGTCGAGTGAATAAACCAACTCATTGTTAACGAGCGGTATGCTTTCTCGTCGCTGGCCAGTTCTTTCATCATCTCCATTTCGGTACGAGCGTGCGAAAGCATATCCACAAAATTAAACACCATAACCGACAAATCATTTTGCAAGATATTTCCCAGATTATCGTTGAGTCTTTTCCCCGCTCTGGGATTGGTAATCTTTTCAAAGTACAATTTATCCATGCGCCCTCTGCGCTTCATCTGCGTTTGCATCAGCTCACGTTCGTGCACATTCTTGTTGCCTTCGTTGTCGTCGTCCTCCCAATATTCGGGGAATAACTTGGCAATTTCAGCAGGCATTAAACCCGCAAAAATTGAATTTCGGGCATACATGGTTGCTGTGGGTAATATACTATAGTATAGATCTTCTTCTTCGGTTTGATAATACTGACTAACTGCTGAGCTTAGCACACGAAACTGATCATATCGCAGGTTGTCAATAACCAAAACCAGCACTTTGTGTCCTTTATCAAGCTGTGGAAAAACTTTCTTCCTGAAAATATCAGGAGACAAGATTGGCCGATCTTCTGCATTTTTATCGAACCAACTGAGGTAATTTGCTTTAATGTACCGGCTAAACGCTTTGTTAGCTTCAGCCTTTTGCATTTTCAGCACTTCATCCATTGTGGAATCTTGCGAAGCACTCAACTCCAATTCCCAAAACACAAGTTTCCGATACACGTCAGTCCATTCTTTCCAATCCAACCGCTCGTTGATTCGCATACCGATTTTGGCAAATTCGCTCTGGTAAGCTGAAGTAGTTTTTCGAGTAACCAGTTCATTCTGGTCAACATTCTTTTTTATTGTAAGAAGAACTTGTTTGGGATTAACCGGCTTAATCAGGTAGTCAGCCATTTTTGAACCGATGGCCTGATCCATAATATCTTCTTCCTCACTTTTAGTAATCATTACCACCGGAACATTCGGATCAATGGCTTTTATTTCATCCAGTGTTTCCAGCCCGGTTCGCCCCGGCATATTTTCATCCAAAAAGATGATGTCAAAATGATTTTCACGGACAAGGTCGATACTGTCAGCTCCGTTATTCGCTGTCATTACATCATAACCTTTTTCTTGCAGGAAAATAATATGGGCTCTTAATAAATCAATTTCATCGTCAACCCAAAGTATATGTATTGTCTTCATATTTTTTGTCTTTTTAAAGAGATAACACCTATACTAACAAAGAATGTTCCCCAAAATGTATATCCTTAACACAATTTAACGCTACTAGCGATTCAAGTAGTAAGTTTTGTAGAAATCAAGGTATTTACTTGTATCCTTATTGTCAAGCAATATGGATAAATTATCCGGGGTAATTACAAAATTGCGGTAGCTGACTTCCGATAGTGGTTGATAAACCTGCTGATTGCGAACAATGCTTCGGAGATAATTCAAACCCGATTCCTGATCTTGAATACCAGTAACAGTTAGAATGTAGTTGTCAACATTGAACTCGTCTCGTTCAACCGCCAGGTTCATAGTTGGGAAGTTACTTGCATTGTGTGCTTCTATGGCTGACTTAACTGCTGTGTCATCAACTCCATTTTTAGGAATGATCAACACGAAATTTTGCTTGCCGGCTACATTGGTATTGAAAGGCCCTTCGTACGTTGGTTTAGCCGGCTGAACCGGAGCAACCGCTGATGTTGTGTTATTTACTGGTGTTGTTGAAGCTCCTGTTGGGTGTGATTCATTTTCAGCAAAATTACCGCTAATGTAATAATCGCGGAAAAACTCAATATAATCATCAATAGAGCTTTCAGAGATCATTTTCTCCAGGTTCGTCTCCGAAATAACAAAGTTGCGGTAACTGCGGGTTTTCAGACTTTCGTATAAATTACGATTGGCAACCACCTTGCTAAAATACCCCATTGCTTCGCGAATATTAGTTGACGATTTAACGATCATCAGCTGATAATCTCCAAACTTTCGCTGCTCGATCGTCAGATTTTTACCACCAAATTGCGAGCGGTTGTATTGGTTAAATCCAGGAATAAGTGCCCGCAAATCAAACTTCGGATCGTTAACCGCGATGACAAAATACTGAGGCACATCGGTCTCTTTAGTGTACAAACCTTCCGTTTCATCAGCTTTCACCACGACAAAAGAACCTTTTTCAACCAGCTTATCTTCCTCCGCACGAGCTTTTGCCATCAATTCTTCCGGGTCTGCTAATTCATCTGCAGGGAAGTCGTTGCTAATAAATCGACTATAATTCTTAACGAAGTATTTCAGGTATTCCAGGTAACTTTTGTCTGATAAAATTTCGCGATAGTTGTATGACGAAGCCACAAAGTTGACATACTTAATATCCTGAAGGGTTTCAAAAACTTCACGCTTGCGAATGATTGAACGGAAATAAATCAAACTTTGCTCTTTGTCAGGCAGCGGCCTCACCACAACCAATATCGTTTCGTCATTCAAATTTTCGGTTTCAATGTCGAAATCCATCTTTGTATAATGGTCGATGTTATAGTTGGCAATATCGAACTTCAAGCGGTTTAAGTCAACCTCAGCACTCCGGGGAATTGCAATTACGAAATAATGCAGCAATTCTTCATCATACGAAAACTTACCACCAAACTCATCCTGATCGGCCTGATTTTCAGGAAGCAACTCCTGATTCTGAATTTGATCATTCAAGTACCCAATTTCCACCAGCTTCTGATAATCAGCCAGGGTACTATCTTCAATCAATTTAAGTATTTCGTTTGCCAATGGCACGGTGCCGCTTTCAGGATAAGTCTGAACATGTTCATTCAACATCTTCCCAAACTGTGTCCAGTCGGTTTTAATACCATCAGCAATGGTTTCAATAAAAGCAACCTTAGGCATTAGCAAGGTGTCAGGCTCCATGTTTTTGATTTGTCCGGCCAATTCTCCGGCATCTTGATAATTACCTTGCCGATAGTTGTAAAATGCCTTTTGATACAAGTTATTCATGCTGTCTTGCCGGGCTTCAAGCTCAACAAAAAAGAACGGATTAACCAGGTATTTGGCATATTTACTATCGGGGTATTCGGCAACAATCTTGCTTTTGTAATACTCCGATTTTTGGTCATCTCCAAGCTGTTTATATAAATCCCACAACTCAAAATAGGCTGTAAGTTCATATACCGTATTATCATATCTTGTCAGCAATTCTTCATACTCGTTAATTGAGCGCTCGTAATTTTCAAAGTCTTGCTTAAAAATTCGTCCGGCATTATACAAGGCTTCTTTAATTCGCTGATGAGATTCAGCCATTTCCTCTTCTGTTGTTGGAACATCTTGCAGGTAGAATTCACGTTCCATAGGGTCGGCCACCCGCATCTCGCTGCTATCAACACCCGATTCATTATCAACCAACTCGTCCATTTCAAAGTCGCCTGCTGAACCTTTGTTGCTTCGACGCCAGTTGTCCTCCAATTTACGGTCACCCCATATCTGCTGGAATTCAACCTTACCGTAAGCCACCGTTGTTGGGTTGTAAAAATACCAACCACTCCCCTGTCTCTGCTGGCTTAATCCCATACGCGATTGGTTCATTCGGAAAAAATTCCGGTCCATCATCTCTGCATTGGCCAACTGACGCTGGCGTTGCTCCTCTTCGCGTGCTTGGTTAATCCATTCAGTAACTAGATCGTTTCGCTCCTTTTCGCTTAAAGAGGCGATGTGTTGCAAACTATCCTCCCGCTCAACAGTATACAAGTTGTTTGTCAGTCGGGTTAAACTGTTATACCGTTCAACAATTGCTTCATATTTAGGATATGTTTCATCGATAACAACCATGGCGCTATCGTAATAGCTTTGAGCATTTTTATATTCCTGATCATTGAAATAAATATCAGCTAAGGTGAGGCACGACAAGGCGCGCTGGAACGTATTCACGCTACTTGCAGCTGCCGATTGGATATAATTATCAGTAGCGACCTGTTTGTTTCCTTCGGTCATGAAAATATTTCCCAAAGCAAAATAAATCTGATCGCGATATTCATAATTCTTTGAGTCACGCAGCATTTTATTCAACTCCTTTTTCAACTTCGCGACATCGCCTTCACCTGAAAAAGACCCGGCAGCATTGATCCGGGCGTTGAAAGCCATCTCATAGGGAGGATTCATTCTGGCAACTTCGCGATAGGTTTCAGTAGCCAAGGCATTTTGCCCGGTTTCTTCATACAGCTGAGCCAAAATATACTTTAACCGAACTTTATTTTTCTTACCAGAAGTTTTATCTATCGCTACTTTCAGATTTGGGATAGCCTCATTAAATTCATTTTGCCTGAAGTAAAAGTCGGCTACAGCCAGCGCAAACTCTTCGTCGTACTTTTTGGGGAAATCTTCACTGGCATCTACATTTTGGATCAGTTCCAGTGCCTCATTGTAGCGCTCTAATTCAGTATAACAACGAACCAGCCAAACGTATGCCTCATACTTGGTGTCCTCCTCACTGAATTTACGAACCACATGCGACAGGTTCTCGATGGCAGCCATATAGTTTTTCATATAGAAATAGGCCTTCCCCATCAATATATAGCTGTCGTCCACCCAATTGTTATATTCTTCCTTACTTGCCAGTCGTATGTAAGCGCGGCTTCTGTTTTTCCTTCGTTTGGGCTTTTTGGTAATCGAGTGCACCTTTATCAGCTTCGATGCTTTCATGATGGCATACTCCATATCAGATTGGGCCATTTGTCCGGTTCCCGGTTGGCTCGACTTATAAATTGGAAGCAGTTTGGTAAAGTCATCTTCCACTGATTGGTTGATGCGCTCAACGCCGGACTTAAGACTCTCCTTGCCATTGAAATACACATTGTAATGCGATGTCAGGTTGTGATAGGCTCGCGATATACGCGTATTTTTTTCGGTGGAACAACCACTAAGAATTGCCAGTACAAATACGATGAAAAAGGTATGTAGTAAATTTCTGCTCAAACGAGTATATTTTAACACTGTAGGATAAACTTATTTATTCGAATAATATTGTTTGCTTTAACATGGAAAAGTAGCATCTGGAATAATTGATATCGCCTACTTAGCCCGTGCCCACGAAACGCCTTTATCTTTAGTTTATTTCAACTTTCAAAAAGTTTACAATAATACAAAAAACAAGCTAATTTATTGGGACTTGAATGCAAAATGATTTAACCGATGGACGACATCTTTTGAAACAATGGTCCATCAGCATCTACTTCAAAATAAAAATCCCCGGATCACAATGATTCAGGGATTTAAAAGTCATCTCAACGATCGTTTATTTCCTACTTACCTTCACTTTTTTAGTAGGATCTATATCTTTATTTCTCAATGCTACCTGCTTAATCGTATTGGCAGCCACATCGAGGAATGCCTTCCCCATAGGAGACTGTTCGTCAACTGCAGCAGGAACGCCGGAGTCGCCCCCTTCGCGAATTCCCTGCACTAGCGGAATTTGACCCAACAATGGAATCTCCATCTTTTCGGCCAGGTTTTTAGCACCATCCTTTCCAAAAATATAATACTTGTTATCAGGCAGTTCTTCAGGAGTAAACCAAGCCATATTTTCAACCAGCCCTAAAACCGGCACATCAACATTTTTTCCCCGGAACATGCCTACCCCTTTAATGACATCAGCCAAAGCCACATCTTGCGGTGTAGATACTATGACAGCTCCTGTAACCGGAACGGTTTGCACCAAGGTCAGGTGAATATCACTTGTGCCCGGAGGAAGATCAATCAGCAAATAGTCTAACTCTCCCCAATTTCCTTCGGTAATCATCTGCTTCAACGCATTGCTCGCCATCGGGCCGCGCCAAACCAAGGCATCGTCGCCAGCCACGAAAAAGCCGATCGAAAGGATTTTCACCCCATGCTGAAAGACAGGCTCAATCATCTCTCTTCCATCTTTTTTGACTCCGCTCGGCTGAATTTTCTCTGCCCCAAACATTTTAGGCACAGAAGGGCCAAAAATATCAGCGTCAATCAATCCGACTGAAGCGCCGGTTTTGGCCAACGAAACAGCCAAATTAACAGCCACAGTTGACTTCCCAACGCCTCCCTTACCAGACGACACCGCAATAATATTTTTTACGCCCGGTAAAATCGGACGCTCCATTTGATGGATTGCTTTGGCTGTAATATTTCCTTTTATCTCAATATCGGAACCGAGTTCTTGCTCAATGATTTGCTCACACTGCTGGATCACTGTTGCCATGTTCGGATCATCAGAACGCTGAAAGACAAGAGAAAAACTCACTTTCTTTCCAGCTATTCTGATCTCCTGAACCATGTCCAGATCAACAATATTTTCTTTTCCTCCGGGAAATTGTACTTTCCGAAGTACATCGGTTACATTTTTTGGAACGATAAATTTTCTTGGTGTATCAGACATCTTATTTTGTTTTTATTGAATTCCTAACTCTTTGACCGGATCCCAAAATACCTCTTCAAAATTGAGAATTTGGTCATCTTCAACAGTAATCCCTTCACTTTCCAGCAATTCTTTCATCACCTGCTGTCCTTGAAAATGATTTTTACCGGTAAGCAATCCCTTGCGATTAACAACCCGGTGTGCGGGAACATTAACTTTTGATGCACGGGAATTGTTCATTGCCCAACCAACCATTCGAGCAGAACGAGCCGTACCCAAATAACGGGCAATAGCGCCATAGCTGGTCACCCTCCCCACCGGGATCTGACAGGCTACTTCCCAGGCCTTTTCAAAGAAATTATCCATGATGCTTATTCTCTTGCCGAACGACCAAAACTACGGTACGGATCTTTTTCTATCTCAACATCGGGCTCGCGCAATGGTTTATCAGCATTCAGGTGAAACGACAGGTATTTGATCGGAATGCCGCGTTCCCGCCACTGTTTCTCATAAAAAGTTTGAATGGACAGAACTTCATTTGCCGAGGGAGAATGATCAATATCCTCAATTTCTGTCAAAATGGGAAAGTCATTCTCCTTAACCATCGCTAAGGTATATTGATATTGAAAATTACTATCGGTTTTTAAATGAATGACACCTTTCTGCTTCAGGAAACGTCTGTACCGATTCATAAAGGTTGTAGCAGTAAGTCTCTTGGTGTGCTTTTTCATTTGCGGATCGGGAAATGTCAACCAGATTTCGGACACCTCTTCAGCTCCAAAAAAAGAATCTATAATTTCAATATTGGTTCGGATAAAAGCAACATTTTTCAGTCCCTTTATATGAGCTGACTTCGCCCCTCTCCACATTCGGGCTCCTTTTATATCTACTCCTATGAAGTTCATCCCGGGAAAATATTCAGCCAATGAAACGGTATATTCACCTTTCCCACATCCTAATTCTAAAACAATCGGATTTTCATTCTCAAAAAAGTCCTTTGCCCAGCTTCCCTTTAATTCATGATCTTTATGATTATGCTTATTGTAAGGAGCCTGGATAACATGATCAAATGTGGCCATTTCAGTAAATTTGGCCAATTTATTCTTTCCCACTTTTAACGCTAATTATTTAATTTCTCAATTCGAAGTCCAATATCGTGGATACCCGTCAGCATTTCAGTTCGCATGCCTTGTTGAATGCGAAATTGGTACGTGCCCTCTTTCTCAAAAACAACATTTTTTCGATAAACAAACTGATTGTCAAACAAATCGCCAATTCCACTTCCGCGCCATTTTCCCGATTTCTCAGCCAAAATATATTCGACCGTATCGGTTAACAACTTCCCTTCCGGCTCCTGAATTTCCATGAACAACCAGAGGTTACTATTCGGATAATTTCCTTTATTTCGAACATTGATGTAAATATTGTATGGCTGATCTATTTCAGGCACATGGACATCGAACTGAGCAACAGAATCCTTATTCCAACCGGATGGATCGATGGTTTTATAATCCTCATACACTCTGTTGGTATCACAAGCCACCAACAGAAGCAAAGAACCGAAAATGTAAATCAGATTCCTCATTTTTTATTTCTTGGAGGTCGTGATGATTTGTTCTTTGTAAACCGCTTTTTCTTTTTTCGATGGCGTGCCTTAGGCTCATCGAAACGAGTCAGGCTTTCTTGCGGAATGACATCCTCAAAACCTTTGTTCTGTTGCGTTTTGACTTCAATAATACGGTCAGCAACTTTCTCGACCTTTTTGCCTCTTTTATTTAATCGGATGATTTCCTTGGCCCGCTCAACACTAACGGCAACAGGCCCTGAAACAGAACTACTGTTTGATGTGTAATAAAGTGTGCGGTTAAATACATCAGCCTTTTGAAAATAGAATCGTCCCTCTTCTGATTCCAAAGGAATATTACTCGGTGGAAAATCCCTTTGAGCATCAATGTAAGCGTCAACTTCAAAGTTCAAACAACATTTTAGTTTTCCACATTGCCCGGCCAGCTTCTGCGGGTTTAGTGAAATTTCCTGGTAACGGGCAGCATTAGTGGTTACCGAAACAAAGTTGCCGATCCAGGTAGCACAACAAAGTTCACGCCCGCATGGCCCAATTCCACCAATTCTTCCGGCTTCCTGACGAGCACCTATTTGCTTCATTTCAATACGAATACGGAATGTATCAGCCAGCACCCGAATCAGCTGCCTAAAATCAACACGTTCATCAGCAATGTAGTAGAAAATGGCTTTGGTGCGATCCCCTTGGTACTCCACATCGCCAATTTTCATATTTAAACGAAGGTCGGCAGCAATTTTACGTGATTCAATCATCGTTTGGTGCTCCAGACTCATTGCCTCGCGCCATTTGTCAATATCAACTGATTTTGCTTTTCGGTAAACCTTGCGAAGTTCGCCATTAATCAAGGTTACCTTGTGCTTTTTCATTTGGTGTTTCACCAAAGCTCCGGTTAATGTAACAAGGCCAATATCGTGCCCGGGACTTGCCTCTACAGCGATAATATCTCCCGATTTCAGTTTCAGGTTATTTACATTTTTGTAATAATCTTTTCGCGTATTTTTAAACCGAACTTCAATAATATCGTCATCACCTGACTTATTGACCACATCGTCCAGCCAATCGTAAACTTCTAGTTTTGCGCATGTTCCGGCAGATTTCGCACAACATCCCCGCTCGATTGATAGTTGATCATCCATACATTTACAATTAATCCCGGATTGATACTGATCCGGCAACAGCCTTTTGCTATAATCTACAAAAATAATTAATAAAGCTGAGAAACAAAGTACTTGTGACAGATGTCAACAAAATTGACCAACCAGAGAGTCAGACCACAATAATATCTCACGATTATATTGTATAACCTAGATTCTTTCAAAGAATTATTCTAAATTAGTTCTCTGAGGCATTAATATTTTATGAATCGAGGTGAATCCTTCAATTTATTATCGAAGAGTTACATTCAAAATCGACCCAGAAATGACAAACGATTCGTCAAAACTACCACAATATCAATCCGTATTTAGAGAAATCCCTCTGGGTTGCTCGCTCAATAAAATCATTTATAACTCAAAGAATACCCCCATCGATTTTCAGGCTTACGAATTAAATGAGGCATTTGAAAAAGCAATTGGACTTTCCTCAATGCAAGTAATTAACAAACCGGCAACATCGTTATTTAAAGACCTGGAAAACAAGTGGATTAAAAAATTTGCTTCAGTTGTTAGAGCAAAAACTAAAAAGGAATTTATTGAGTTTACTTTTGACGGTAACAGCTTTTATAACATCCTCGTATCTCCGATAGACGAAAACGATTTTGCACTCATACTAAGGGAAAAAATAAAATCCATCAAACCGGAAACAGGCCCAATCCGATTTTATGAACGATTGATGGATCATTTGCATGAGGGGCTTTGGGTTACTGATAAGGAGGATAAAGTTTTCTACACCAATTCAGGAATGACTCTAAACACCGGAACTCCAAGAAATAAGCTTATCGGCAAAAGCATATTAGATCTTGAAAGGCAAAACATCGGGACGTTTATTGACGATTATTTAAAGGCAAAAAACTCATTAAAACCCCGACAATATGAGTCAGAACTAACAACACTTGAAGGAAAGCCTATTGTTATAGCCGGCTGGTTAGTGCCTCTGATCAAAAACTACCGCTTTGATGGGATGATTTGTACTCTCAGAAACATTAGCGAAGAAAAAAAGAACAGAAAAAGAATAAAAGAAAGCGAAGAAAAGCTCCGTAATATTATTGAGCATAGCACAAATGTATTTTACGAACATTCTACCAACCATGAGATCACGTTCATAAGTCCTCAAATTGAGAATTTGGTTGGATACACGCCTAAAGAAGCGATGGTCAAATGGACTTCGCTGGTATCAGATAACCCGGCCAACTCCATTGGTTTTGACTTGACAGTAAGAGCAATTAAAACGGGCGAAATTCAACAACCTTACGAACTTGAAATGGTTCATAAAGATGGAAGTTTAGTTTGGGTTGAAGTGCGCGAAGCTCCTGTTATTGAAAATGGAAAAACAACGGCGATTGTTGGTGCCTTAATCAATATCACCAAGCAAAAAAAAATTACACAAGAATTAATCGAGAATCAAAAAGGGCTGAGAAATCTCGTTGATGAGTCTCCAATTCCAATTGCCATTAACGATAAAAGCGGGGGTGTCGAATACCTGAATAAAGAATTCACCTCAACTTTTGGCTACACAATTGAAGATATTCCTACTGTTGAAAAATGGTTTGAAGCGGCCTACCCCAAGAAAGCTTACCGCGAAAAAATAGAAAACCTCTGGCTTAAAGAACTTGAAAGAAGTCCGGAGAGTAAAAACACCCGGCCTCCTTTTGAAGCAAGAGTCGCGTGCAAAGACGGCACCGTAAAGTTCATCCAGGTATTATGGAGTTATATTGGCGATAAGCTTGTACTTATTTTGAATGATTTGACAAATCACAAGAAGCTCCAAAAGCAAATACTTGAGAAGAATGACGAACTGCAAAATGCATTAAACGAATTGCAGAAGCTAAATGTAGAATTGCAAAAAGCCACAGAGAAAGCCCAGGAAAGTGACCGATTGAAATCTGCTTTTCTGGCTAACATGTCGCATGAGATCCGCACCCCAATGAACAGCATTATTGGGTTTTCAAGTTTATTATCGCTACCATCGGTAGACCAAAAGAAACAGGAAAAGTACACCGAATTTATTCAAAAGTCGGGCACCCACTTACTCCGAATTATTGATGACATTATAGACGTAGCCAAAATTGAATCAAACCAATTAAAAGTTGATAAGAGCTATTTCTCCATTGTCCCTTTTCTAAAAAATATCTACGACTATCACCATCAGAGTCCCTTATTCAACTCAAAACCCAATATTAAACTAGCTACAGAACACCGGATAATCCAGAAACCTTTAATTCTATTTACCGACCCTGTACGGTTAAAACAAGTCTTCGATAATTTGCTAACCAACTCCATGAAAAACACCAATGAAGGATCCATCACTTTTGGTGTTTACTCATTGGTTGAAAACGACATTACCTTTTTTGTAAAAGATACCGGGATTGGAATTCCCGAGAAATTTAAGGACACAATCTTTAACCGCTTCACCCAGGTGGAGTCAAAAAGTATTAAACCGGGAACCGGACTTGGGCTAAGTATCATAAAAGGGATTACAAACCTTCTGAATGGTGAAATTTGGTTTGAATCGGAAGAGTTAGCAGGAACCACATTCTATTTCAAACTTCCTGTACTGCCCAAAGAAAAATCAGATTAGCTCTTACTTTACTTGTTATTTACGGATCAGCTTCACGATCTTCAGTGCCATGTCGGTAAAAATAATCCGAGGATTGCCATTCATTGAAATATGCTGAAACGCTTTCTCCAGCTCTTCACTAATAGGCACGATGTTTCGTTCGTTGATAAATGGCGAGAAACGCGCCGAAAAAGCCTGCTCTTCTTCATGCATATAAGTCAGGGTCGGATTTTTCAGATTGTACACAAAGTTCTCGCGAATTAGCCCCATGCAGTAGTGCAAAAATATTTTTTGCCGCTCGCGCCCCATATTCGATACTTCACTAATCCACTGAAAAAGATCCATAAATTTGCGTCCATACGAAAAGCGCATCAGCTCTTTAAATCGCTCTAAGTTGTAGCGGGTGCTTTCGTTAAGCTCCAATAAGTTTAAGGCCTGCCTGTAATTTCCGCGGCTCAAGTGAACCAGGTTATCGACATCTTTACCGGCAGCTCCTTCTAACTTCCCAATAGCTATTTTCATGGGGTCGGGCTGAATTCCCGGAATTTTAATCAGCTGACAACGCGAGCGAATTGTCGTAATCAACTCCTCTTCATTTTCGGTGACCAGCAAAAACAAGGTCTTCACCGGAGGCTCCTCAATCATTTTCAACAACTTGTTGGAGCAGGAAACGTGCATTTTCTCGGGCATCCAAATAATCATCACCTTGTACTCCGCTTCAAATGATTTCAGGTTGAGCTTGCGAATAATCTCCTCACTTTCGTGTGAGTAAATTAAGCCCTGAGCATTTTCCACTCCTACAAAATTGAACCAGTCTTCGAGGTTGAAATAAGCATTTTCCAATACAAGCTTTCGCCATTCGCCAATAAAATTATCGCTTACCGGATCTTTAAACTTTGGCGTTTTAACTACCGGAAAAACAAAATGCAAATCGGGGTGAATTAACTTACCGTACTTTTTACACGACGAACACTCACCACAGGAATCACCATTTTGCTTATTTAAGCACGAAACATATTGCGCATACGCCAAAGCCAAGGCCAACTTACCCGATCCCTCGGGCCCGGCAAACAATTGCGCATGGCTAATACGCTCTTCATTCACTGACTGAATTAATCTTTTTTTGGTGGCTTCCTGCCCAATTACGTCGCGAAAAAACATAGGCTAATTTTAGTAGAAAACAAAAATAATAAAACCTACCTCGTTTACATCCTTTTCCGATGAAGTTTGTAAAAAAGTGCCTCGACGCAAAATCTTAAAACTCAAGTTTACCTCTGCATTAATATTTCTTTATTAAGCGAATAGACCATACTCAAAAAGCTTGCTTTTTCTTATCTTTGGAACGATTTTTTAAGCAACTAAAAAAAACAATTATGCAGACTATTGAAACCTATGATTTCGCAGGAAAAAAAGCACTAATCCGTGTTGACTTCAACGTTCCTTTGAATGACAAATTCGAAATCACTGACGATACCCGTATGCGTGCTGCCTTGCCAACAATCAAAAAAGTGATTGAAAAAGGTGGTTCTCCTATTATCATGTCTCACCTTGGTCGCCCAAAAAGCGGACCGGAAGATAAATTCTCGTTAAAGCACTTGGTTGGTCACCTATCAGAATTATTGGGTGGTGCCACAGTAAAAATTGCTCCCGATTGTATTGGCGACGAAGCAAAATCAATGGCAGCTGATTTGAAACCGGGTGAAGTATTGATTCTGGAAAATCTGCGTTTCCACAAAGAAGAAACTGCCGGCGACGTAGAATTTGCTAAGAAATTGGCCGAAAACGGCGACTGCTGGATTATGGAAGCTTTTGGTACGGCACACCGTGCTCATGCTTCGACTGCAGTAATTGCTCAATTTTTTCCCAATGACAAATTGTTTGGATACCTGGTTGACAGCGAAGTAGCTAGCTTGGATAAAGTAGTAGCTGATCCTCAACGTCCGATGACTGCCATTATGGGTGGAGCAAAAGTTTCAACTAAAATTACAATCATCGAAAACATGTTGAACACCGTGGACAACTTGATTATCGGTGGTGGAATGATCTTTACGTTCGTAAAAGCAATGGGTGGAAACATCGGCTCATCACTTTGCGAAGATGAATACCTGGAATTGGCCAAAAGCATTATTAAGCAAGCGAAAGAAAAAGGGGTAAACCTGGTAATCGCTTCAGACTGTGTTGCAGCTGATAAATTTGCCGCTGATGCGAATACTGAAATTTGCCCTGCCGGTGAAATTAAAAACGGTTGGATGGGATTGGACGTAGGTCCTGATACCATTGCTACTTTCAACAAAGTAATCAGTAATTCAAAAACGGTACTTTGGAATGGTCCTGCCGGTGTTTTCGAAATGGAAAAGTTTGCCGAAGGAACTAGAGTAATTGGTGATGCTGTTGTTGAAGCAACTAAAAAAGGCGCTTTCTCACTTGTAGGTGGTGGCGACTCGGTTGCAGCGGTTAACAAATTCGGTATTGCCGATGGTGTTTCATACATCTCTACTGCCGGTGGAGCATTGTTGGAATACCTCGAAGGAAAAGTTCTTCCCGGAATTGCAGCTGTTCGCGGCGAGTAATTCTCAAAATTGAAACAAACAACATAACTATAACTCAGGCCCGGAGAATTTTCTTCGGGCCTTGTTTTTGGCTCGAAAAAAAGCCAATCATTCCCCAAACTCCTAAACATTCGGGCAAATTATCGGTTATTGGTGAATACGAGTAACGATTAAAATAAACCCATGGAACTGAAGATTGAAAAGATGGCTTTTGGTGCCAGACCCAACAAATATATGCCCGATCAGGAATTATACAACTACTTGAAAGAGGAAGGTGTGCGCCAAATGGTGAGTGACCATTACGACCTGCTGGCTCAAAGTTCTTTTAAGCACCTGTTTCCATCGAACCCCGTTGGGCTGGATGCTGCCAAAGAACGATCGGCCGACTTTTTTGTTCAGCGACTGGGAGGACCCGACTACTTTAACCAGCACCGTGGGAAACCTGTTTTGGTGCGCAGGCATTTGCCCTTTAAAATTACGCCCGATGCCCGTATTGTTTGGCTCGAATGCTACCGCGAAGTACTGCTGAAACTCGATGCTCCCGAACACTTAGTGAAGGCCTTTTGGCTGTTTTTACACGACTTCTCCAACTGGATGGTAAATACACCCGATGGTTCGTTTTCGATGCCAAAGCATGAAGAAGGGACGGAATAACGATTGGTACATGTTTTCAGTACTGATTTCTGAGAGCGTTCCTGTCCGCGAGGACATGAACTGCGATGCGAGAATCCGCCGTTGATTGCCGCACCGACCCCGCTCTGAAATATGCACTTTGTTAGCGTTTCGTTATTTTATTTCATCATATTCGTATCTATAGATATACTGGCTACAACAAGGAGCAAAACATGGGTCTGTGCCATAATAATTTGTTCGTTTTTCAATAAGTGTCCCATTTTCATACTTTCGGATTTCAATAACATTTTCTTGGTTTATCACTTTGACTAAACGATTTTGCTCATCGTATTCATATTTCGTAATATATTTTGCCCTAAACTCATTTTTAAATCTAAGATGGGTAATCCTATCATAAAATCGACGTAGGTTGTATCTGGCGTTGCTATAAGATACTTTCTTTTCTAATGTATTCTCTTTATTATATTTAAATCTGTTTAGTAATCGGTCGTTTTTAAATTCCTTTAAAACTTTGCCACTTTTGTCATATTCGTAGCTATAAATCTGCATGTTAGAACCACATCTGACTATTTTTCTTAGTAACTGGTCCTCCGTTGAATATTGATAATCATTGGTCAGGTTATTTCCTTTTTCATCAGCAAACCCGGAGTGGATAAGAAGACCTTTAGCATTGTATTTAAAAATCCTGGTTCGCTGAAATACATCATCATATCCTTTGGCACCTACAAACGTTTTTGTTTTTAAAGAATCTAACAGTCCGATGGTTGAGTAATAATATTCCACAATATTTGTATCAGATTCTTCTTTTGTATAAGTCTTAAAAACCTGTTTTAATTTTCCGTCTTCATAATAACTTAAATCTTCAGTCGAGTAATCTTGATTTGGATTTGATTGGCAGGAACATATAACTTTCTTCAACGGAAATGTCGGAAAATCAATTTCTGATGTTATTTGTCCAAAAGATTTTGTAACAATCAAAACCCAAATAAGCAATATAAAATATCTCATCAAAGTGCTGTTTTTCATAATGAACGCTAACATATGTGAAATAGAACTTTTATTCCTCTTATTTTTTCTATAGGTGTGACAAAAGGTGCTGTTTACAATACAATTTACCTGGAAATAACACTTTATTTGTGAATAGTTTATCAATCCACCAAAGTAGTCAATTTATTATAACAATCACGTTTCGGCAGTACATCCTGTTCTTAAAACTTGTCAAAAGATAGTAACTCCATACAGTCAGAGGCAATTTAGTTTCATTCAAAATAAAGTCTATTTAACATGTAAAGGGGTACCCCGGAGGTGCATCAGGGTACTTCGGAAGTGGGGGTACCCACTTCGAACATGCTCGCTTGCACTGTGGTGGTGCAATGGAGCATGAAAAACATTCAAGCGAGTACCCCGGAGATGCAACGCTGCCTGATTTTGATTCAACGGAGCATCTTTTTGGTTCAGCGTTGAAGCTTTTTGTTGAAAACTTCCGCGAAAAATATTCGGGCTTGCAGTATTTTGCTTCAAGCTTGCAGCAAATTGATGAACATTTCCACAAGAAAGATGCAAGCTTGGTGCCCCGAACCGCTCGATTGAATATAAAAGGTGGAGGTTTTCGCTTCCAAACTTCATCGGATCATCGAAATGTTGCATCGCTCCATCATCCTGCTCACTGGTTAAACCCGGGAAGCTGATCATGAAAGGATAACCCTGATTATGAATACGGATAGTATTTTCCTTTCAAAAAAAACGGAAACTTTCAAGAAGTTTCCGTTGAATGGCTTATACCGTTGTCCCATTCTTTGAGGAACTTCTTTTTGCAAAACGTTCCTTCAGATCTTCGTAAATCGTTTTTGCTCCGGGAATACTCAATTTGGCGGCCTGCTTCACCGAGTTGTAATAAGTCAGTGCAGCAGTGTAGCTTTCCGATCCGGCTTCGGTGGTCGTGTCATCCAGGTTCTGCATCAGTTGCTGAACAGGGCGTAAAACAGCCATTAATTTTTCCCAGGCATCCATATCGTTTTTAAAGCCTTCCACATCCAGATAAGGAGGTGCAAACTGCTCATCGCTGTTGCAATAATCGAGACATTTCTCGACAAAAGGAACGGTGCCATCACTCATTTTAGGTAGCGACTGCCGTTCTTCGCTATTTAAGGCAATCAGGTAAGGTTTTAACACGTTGATTGCTTGATTGATTTGATCAGCCGCTTGACCTGCGACATCGTCGGGTAACTGGTAGTTGATTTTATTTTCCATACGTATTGATTAAAAATTAAAAAATGAAGTAACAGGCAACAAGTTAGGATATTGAAAACTAAATGATATAATGTTTTCGAAGTGTTTTATGAATGGGCTGTTTTGCGATGTAAACAAGGCGATTTCTCACACGAACGAACAAAATCAATGCTTTTCCACCTGTTTTTTCGATGAATATTTACTTGGCTTGGAGCCGTTTTTTTCCGAATAAATGTCATTTTTTGTGATTTAGGGGTAAAAAGTCGCAGTGTACAGTTACAGTATTCAGTAGCAATTCCCCCACTTCGCCAATAGGCGAAAAAGCGATGGCCGTCAAAACGCCCGGCCGAGGGTTCGGCTTGACTTGATTTTTCTTTGTTTCGTTTCTTTTCCTTACATGAAAAGAAATGAAATCCCGTCCGGAAGGACAAGACAAAAAGGTAACTGGGGTTTGGGGAAACGCTTCAACCAGTTGGCATAAATTCCGATAGCTATAAAGCCCCATGCAATTGGATTCCAGCAGGCCACAAAGTCCCCTTCAGGGGATTTAGGGGTAAAAAAGCACAACATCCGATTAACAGATTTCAAAACCATTTTCCATTAGGGCGCATAAAACGTTCACACCATTCAACACCCACCGATTGCGCCATTTCAACTACTAACGCATTTTACCCCAGGCGTTGCCTGTGGCTATTGTTGTATAACCCTTTCAGGGTAGAGAAGGAAATTCTAATTGCATTGAGCAACTCGCTAATAGATCCTGAAACAAGTCCAGGATGACGAGCACTCAATTGGGACAGCAAAATCCCCCACTTCGCCGACAGGCGAAAAGCTCGGCCTACGAGGGTTTTGAATCAGAAAACAAGGGAAGGAAACAGCGAAGGGACTCGCTAAGAAAACCCTGTTTGGCGACTGAAAGGAGGAGTTTGGTTTTCGGGCAGTGACTGATCCGTAGTTTTCGTTCAAAAGCATCGTCAGCCTTGATTCTTTTGGTTCCTTTTCTCATCCAAGGAGAAAAGTAACTAGGGCTTGGGGAACACCCCAACACATGCAATAAAAACAAGACCCTAGATATTAGACGTTAGATACAAGAATAAAGAACCAAGAGCCAAGAGGGTGAGATAGCAGTAATCAGCTGAAAGATTGCTTCACTTTGCTCGCAACGACAGAAGCTATTAGAAAAAATTCCAATAGCGATAGAGTTGTATGCAATTGGATTCCAGCAGGCCACAAAGTCTCCTTCAGGGGATTTAGGGATAAAAAAGAGCAATTCAAATCGCAGTGAGCAATCCACTGAAAGATCCCGAAACAACTTCAGGAAGACGAAAAGTCTGGTTATCAGACCCACCGAAAAAGCAAACAGTCACCATTTCTCTTAAATATCAAAACATATGGTCGAATTATCATAACTGTTTTATTCATTCTTCTTATCTTTATATGAAAATTTACCATCATGCAAAAATCAAAAAAAGCATTAGAAAAATTCCCTTCATACAATTGCGCACAAACTGTTTTCTCCACATTTGCAGACGAACTGAATCTGGATGAAGAAACAGCCCTCAAATTAGCCAGTGGTTTTGGTGGCGGCATGGCCCGTGCCGAAACCTGTGGAGCAGTAACAGCCTCATACTTGGTTATTGGACTAAAACATGGTCATGCCAGCACCGACCTGTTAGAAAAAAACAACACGAAAGAACTCATCCTGAAATTCAACGAAAAATTTGTTGCGAAACACGGCTCTCTAATTTGCAAAGAACTGGTTGGCTGCGATATTTCCACACCGGACGGACAAGTAAAAGCCAAAGAAAAAAATGCATTTAATGAGTTCTGCCCTCATTTTGTAGCAACAGCCTGCAACATTTTGGAAAATGACTTTTAACCGGGAGCAAAGGAGAGACGATTCTCCTGGCCAAAGCCTCAAGAAATTAGTTGACTAAAAACAAGAAGGCGGAAAGTGATTGATCACTTTCCGCCTTCTTGTTCTTTTATGAATGAGGCTTCGCTATTTTACTCAGACTTCATGGTTTAAAATAACATACCAGTCCCAATCATCCGGATCACCAGCTCCTACACTCGGTTGATACAGGAATAAACCTACTTTTTTGCCCGAACTGATGTACTCGTCAACAATGCTCAAATCATCAACCGCATCCCAAATGGCAGCATAGTCGATGTTTTCCTCACTTGTGGCACTATGAATTAACTGGAAATTGGTCTCAGCCGGTTGATCAACCGGTGTATCGATCGTTAAAAACGAAGACGGAGCAACCCAATGGTAAGGGTATTTAACTTCGCCTTTTCCATTCCAGACAACTGTTCCGAAGAAAAATACATCATCTGTTGGTGCGTAGTACAACGAAACATTTCCAAAATCGCTCGGTTCGTCGTAATCTACACCAATTGGTATTGTGTCTGAGGTTGATATCGGATCAGAGAAAAGAAACTCTTGTCCAGCCTCCAACTCATAGCTTGAGTAATCAACCTGAAGCATCAATATGCTATTGTTCCAATCGTCAATATAATTGTCATCATCATCATTACATCCAACCAAAAACAGGAAGGCAAAAAGTGTTGCAACAATCTTCAAGTTCATATATTTTCTCATCATTTTTCTGTTTTTAAAGTTTAAACTATTTATTCATTATTGTCCCATAAATAGCCACCATAGTCATTCCAAAATCATTCAACCTGAAAAACTCTCCCGCTGAAAAAACGCTATAAGCAAGACATCATCCAACCTACATTATTATCTCACGCCAAAAAACATAAACCAAGGCCGGCTCCCGTAACCGGATGACACTCTTCTACACCCTGGGTAAGAACTTCAACAAATAAATTCAATCGGAAACCACAAAAAAGGGGATTGCCGCTGCAATCCCCTTTTCGTTGATCCTATTTTGAAGGTAGTTCTATTCTTCTTCAACCACTTTCGGTGTTTGATTATCTTCTGGCAGCAGTCCCATCATCTTTTTAATGCGGAAATTAATCCGGATGGTCAACATGTACATCACCGGAGCAATAAGCAAGGTTAAGAATGTAGCGAATGTTAATCCGAAGATAACGGTCCACGACATGGGTCCCCAAAAAGCCACACTTTCGCCACCCAGCGAGAAGTCAGGTTGAAAATGAGTGTAAAGGGTAATGAAATCGAAGTTTAATCCAACAGCTAGTGGCACCAGTCCGAGCACCGTTGTTATGGCCGTTAAAAGTACCGGCCGCAACCTGGTTTTACCGGCCAGAACCAAACATTCAACCTCAACACCAGCCGGAAGGAAAGCCCCTTCGCTAAAGCCCAATTCCTCACGCTTCTGTTTACGCATCAGGTCGATGTAATCGATCAGCACAATTCCGTTGTTCACCACAATTCCGGCCAACGAGATGATTCCGATACCGGTCATGATCACTACAAATTCCATTTTGAAAGTTGCCAGACCGAGGAATACACCGATAGTACTAAACAACACGGTCATCATGATGATCATTGGGCGGATGAACGAGTTAAACTGGGTAATCATGATCAATCCAATTAACGCAATGGCAACCAACAAGGCAAAAATCAGGAACTCGCTACTTTCGTCCTGCGACTGCTGCTCACCGGTAAAGGCATAATCGTAACCCCGTGGCATATCGTACTCCTGCAATACCTGTCTGATTCGGTTGTTAATCTCGTTGGCGTTGTATCCTTCCACGACATTTGAACTGATGGTAATCGTACGTTTAAAGTCGATCCGGTTTACCTTATCGTAAGTGGAAGAGTACTCGAAGTCAGCTACTGATGAGATCGGAATCTTATTGCCCTCAACCATCAGCTTTTGGTTCATCATGGATGAAACATCGTTGCGGAATTCATCTTTTAGACGAATAAAAATGTCATATTCATCTTCACCATCTTTATAGTCGCCCACGTCATATCCATATAACGAGTTGCGCAGTGCCATGGCAATCTGCTGGGTCGACAATTCATACCGACGTGCTTTATCACGATCAACTTTGATCAGCATTTCCGGCTGATTCACATTGATATCCAGTTTCAATTCGTCAATTCCCGGAATATTGTCTTCGTTGATTTTCGTTACAAAATCGTTGGTAATTTTGATCAGCTGGTCGAAGTCATCACCCGACACTTCAATATTGATAGGAGCTCCAACCGGAGGCCCCTGGTCTTCTTTTTCGACAAATATTTTAGCCCCCACGAATCCTTCCAGGTTTGCTGAAACCTCCTTCATAACATCCGATGTATTGATGTCGTCGCGCAATTTAAATTCGACAAAAGAGATGGTTGTCAGCGATTTATTTGGACTGGAACTATCTGAACTCTCGAACATGCCTCCTTTTCCGGTACCCACCGAAGTTGTTACCGATTTTACAATTTTCTGATAAGGCTCAATGGTTCTGTTGATGATACTTTCAACCCGTCGTGAAACTTCATCGGTTTTCTCAATGGCAGTTCCGAGTGGCAGTTCCATGGTTACATAAATCGTTTGTGGATCGGTATCGGGGAAAAATACGACACTCGGCTGACGGACAATGTAAAAAGAGACAGAACCCATCAGCAATACAAATGTTCCGACAAAATACACGATTGGTTTCCACCCGGTTAACGCTGAACGCAATTGCCCTTCGTAGAAATTCTCTAACCACACCAAAAAGCGCAACTGAAACCATCGGGCCAGAGGGCGAAATGCAACCACATTCAATACCATAATGAGCACAACTGTCATCAGGATATTTCCGATCAAATATATTTTGGTGAAATAGAATACTATAGAAATCAGGGCAAGTATTCCCGCTATTTTAAGCGTCTTCTTCCATTCAACCTTTTCCCGAATATCATCAATCTTCATAAAACGAGCAATAAACGGGGGATTGAGCACGAGTGCTACAAATAAAGATGATGCCAGTACCACAATCAGCGTTTGGGGCAAAATTCCCATAAACTCACCAACAACACCCTCCCAAAACATTAGAGGAACGAATGCTGCCAGCGTGGTCAGTGTGGAAGAAATAATCGGGAATGCAATTTCACTAACGCCCTTCTTTGTTGCTCTGGAGGCTGAGTAGCCCATGCCGTGAAGGCGATAGACGTTTTCAACAACAACAATAGCATTATCGACCAGCATCCCTAAGGCCAAAATCAATCCATACAATACCATCGAGTTAAGTGTAGTACCCGACTGATCAAGAATAACAAAGGACAGGAACATCGACATCGGAATAGCTAAACCCGAAAATAAGGCATTACGGAATCCAAGGAAGAGGTACAAAACGAAAATTACCAAAATCATTCCAAGGATAATGCTGTTTTCCAGAGTCGCAATATCATTCTTCACATAGGTCGACATATCGTTGGTAACGATGATATCCAGGTTTTTGGGCAAATAACCATCATCTACCTGATCTTTCAGCACCTGACGAATCTCGTCGGTTGCTTCCAATATGTTTGCCCCACTCTTTTTTACCAACGACAGCGATACCACCGGCTTATTGTCCAACCTCGAGATGGTCGATTGTTCTTTGTAGCCATCAACAACATTAGCAACATCGCGCACATAAACCGGCTTGCCATTGTTCAGCTTGATAATGGTGTTTCGCAGCTGATCCATATTGGTATAATCGGACTCAGTGCGCACCACCCGGCGGGTGTTATCCGCAGTAAACTGTCCGGCACCAATCGTGACATTTTCGGATTGAAGGGCAAGGGCAATATCGTTGTAACCGACACCACGCGCTTCCATTTTATGTGGATCTACATTGATCTGAATCTCCCGATCGTCGATCCCCTGAATATTCGCTTCAGAAATCTCCGGGAGACTTTCAAATTCATCTTGAAGAATTTCGGCAAAGTCTTTCAACTCACGCATACTGTAGTCGCCCGAAAGGTTGACGTTCAGAATGGGGAACTCGGAAAAATTCAAATCCATCACCAAAGGGTCATTCTCCAGGTCATCCGGCAAATCAGACTGCGCTTTGTCCACATTGTCTTTGGTATCCTGTAAGGCTTGTTTTATTTCAACATTGGTACTAAACTCAACCACAATGGTACTTACATCCTGATACGATGCTGACGACACCTTTTTCACTCCGTCCATTCCCTTCAGTTCCTGTTCAATGGGTCGGGTAATCAGATTTTCGATATCAACCGGCGAGTTTCCCGGGTAAACGGTTTGTACAAAAATGTAGGGAATAACAATCTCGGGCATCGCCTCCCGAGGCATTTGCTGATATGAAAAAAGCCCGAAAAATACCAACATTAACGTCAGAATATAAACCGTAGTTTTATTCTTCAGTGCCAGATAGGTTGGCTTAAACTTCCGTGTTATACTTTGCGACTTGTCGCTTGTTTTTTCTTTATCCATTTTCTGCTTGTTTAAAGCTTTTCAAACTGAATCATTTATTATCACGGATTGGTGAACCGTCAAAAACCTGGCTAAAACCTTCAGAAATGATTTTTGTACCCACACTTAGTCCTTCTTTTACCTCAGTCATATTATTATTGGAAACTCCAGGCGTAACATATACCTTTTTGGCAACCAGTCCACGTTGGCCTTTTTCGGCAACATAGGTGTACTTGCCTTTAAAATCTTCTTTAATCAAAAGCGAAGGAATGACGATAGCCTCTTTGGCAGCATAATCGCGAATTTTAACGACAGCCTCCATGTTGGGTTTAATCATTTTATCCTGATTTTTCAGATCCAGGCGAATGCGGAACGTTCGATTATCCGGATCAATATAATTTCCGATTAGCTGAATTTTTGTTTTACGCTCTTCGCCAATAGCCGGAAAGTAAACCGACACCTTGTCATTTTCATTAATCTTTGTTAGGTACGACTCGGACACATCAGCATAGATTTTAACTTTATCGATATTCACAATTTTACCGAACGGAATCTGTGGGCTGGCAATTTGACCTTGCTTTTGGTAAATTACATCGAGAATTCCGTTAACCGGTGCTTTAATAATCGACATGTCTTTCTGTGCCTGCAAATTTTCCAATTGTTTTTCGAGAGATTCCATACTTGATTTCGCTTGCAGGTATTGCAGTTCCGAACCAATATTTTGGTTCCACAGGTTTTCTTGGCGTTCGAAGGTTGTTTGTGCCAACTGGAGGTTAATTTTAGTTTGTTCTATTGAACGGTCAATTGGCTCGGAATTGAGTACCGCTAAAACGGTTCCTTTCGCTACCCGTTGCCCTTCTTTCACCTTAATATCGAGTATTTGACCTGATCCCTCCGGGCTTACATTCACTTCCTGATCGGCCTCAACGCTACCCGTCACTTCAATAAAGTGATCAAAGTCGGTAGCTTGCAAGTCGGTCAATACAACTTCCACTCTTTCTACATCTGCAGTTTTACTAAGCTCTGCTTCAAGCTCTTTAATTTTCAAATTCAAGTCGTGAGCCTGTTGCTTATATTCTGCCAGTTGAGCCTGCTTTTCCTGCCTGTCATCATTGCCTGCATTTCCTGAAGAGCAAGAAACCAGAGCCACTGCGAATAACAGAATGGCAAAATGGCTCATCAATTGTTTGTGTGTAAATCTTCTGTTCATTGTTTTATTATTTAAAGTTTTCCGATTGCTTTTTCCAATGTAATTTTTGAGTTCAATAGCTGAATGACTGATGCCACCCAGGCTCCCTGAGACTGAATGTACTGAGTTTCGGTTTGCGAAAGCTCTATACTACTGCTGATCCCATTGTTGTATTTTATGGTTGTCTTGTCATAAATCTTCTTCGCCAGTTTCTTATTATCAATGTCATTATGGTACTGGTCGATGGCACTTTCGATGTCTGCCACAGCCGACAGGTAGTCCTTTTTCAAGGTTTGCTCAGCCAGGGCCTGCTCGTTTTCCGACTGTTGATACGAAAACTTGGCTTGCTGTACTTTAGCCATTTGCTGACCTGATGTAAAAATTGGAATCGAAAGATTGAATCCAAACATGGAAGATTTATACCAGGGAACACTGCTTTTATATAAGTTCGCATTGTCTCCGAACGACATTTTGCTCCAATTGTAAAATGCAGTAAGACGAGGCAGATAGGCTGCCTGAGTAAGCCTTAATTCCTTCATGCTTAGCTGACGTTGGGTATCCAACATTCGATAATCGATATGCGAAGAATAGTCGAATCCTCCCAAATTTTCTTCACCATCAAGCAAGGGATTCAAAAACTCAGTCAGAGGTTGAGTCAGTACAATGCTTTCTTCAACATCTATCCCCATCGTATACTTTAACACCATACGAGCCACCCTGATTTCGCGTTCAGCTTTCAAAATCTCATTTTCAGATTTCTGAACCAGCAAGCGCATCTGATCGACATCTTGCTCCTCGGTAAACCCATTTTCGTAAAGTGCCTTGGTGTCCGACTCCAGCTTCTCAGAGTTTTTCAGATTTTCCTTCATTACTTTGAGGTTTTCCTCAGCCGCCAGCACCAAAAAATAAGACTGAGCCACGGCCTGCTTGATTTCTATCTCTGTTTTCTCCTTTGTTTGCGAAGCCATCTGGAGGTAAATCTTCGCAGAATTAACGCCTACAATATAAGAACCATCAAAAATGAGTTGATCGATTTTAAAGCCATAGTCTGCGTTGAATTTTTGAGCAAATGAAATAGGAAACGTACCATCAAGGGGAGTATCCTCCGGAATTCCAAGTTCAGACCAAAAGTCCCGGGGAATAATTGCAACTGGCATTGGGCTTTTGGCTGCATCGATGTTTTTCGTATAATTTGATGTTCCGGAAACCTGAGGGAGCCCCATCGCAATGGTTTCCCATACCTTTTTCTTCGCCACATCAACATCAAGCTTACTGTTCCGGATAACGTAAGAATTGCTTAGCGCATACTCCTGAGCTTCGGCTAAAGTAAAATCGAATTCATCCTGAGCCTTTACCCCGGAGCTGGCAATCAGGAATAAAAGCAAGATAAATAATTGTTTTGTTTTAGTTTTCATTCTGAACTTTGTTTAATTGTTTCTTATAGTATTTTAAGCCTTCGTCGGTACAAATGCCATGAAAATGATAATCCATAACCTGATCGAAAAGACTAATGTTTCGCACCTCATCTTGTGTAAACAAACCGTAATCAGGATTAAAAACAAGCAGGAACCGACCTACGCTCAGTCTCGATACGAAATCTGAATCCACTTCCGCTCTAAAAAATCCTTCTTGCTTCCCTTGTTCTATAACCGAAAAACTATCCTCATAAAACCGCTCTTTCTTGTATTCTGAAATCTTCTTGTACAGTTTTGGGTAGCTCTTTTTCAAATCGTACTCCAAATTATTGTGTGCAAGCTTCAACAAGTTATTTAAATGTTCTCGCATCCAAAACACGCGATCAATTGCATTTAGCGAATCATTTTCATGACAATGGCATTGCTCATCTTTCGATAAAAAAGATTCAACCACTTGTGAAACCAACTCTGCTTTGTCTTTAAAGTTTTGATAAAGTGTTTTCTTCGAAACACCCAATTCTGCTGCAACATCATCCATGGTCACACTTCTGATGCCATGCCGCATGTACATTTTTCCAACCTCCTCTAGAATATACTGTTTCTTGTCTTCCATAATTTCGGCAAATATAAAGCACCTTTTTAAGACGGAAACTATTATAACGACAAAAGTTTCTTTCGTTTACAAAACTTAACGCTAAAAAAAGAAATTCTTTACAATCCGGCACGAAACTATACTATCACACAAAGTTTCCTGAACAATTATCGGTAAACAGAGATATAAGTCGAGGAACGGTGATAAAGCGGCCGATAAAGATTAATATAGCTATTTAGTTGTCGCTACTTCAGCAAGGCTTTTGCAATTAGAAGGTCTTTGGGGCGGGTTATTTTAAGGTTTTCCGTATTGCCATCAACCAAATTGATTGGAACACCATTGGCTTCGCAAACAGAGGCATCATCGGTAAAAAAAGCAAGCTCCGCTTGCTGATACGCTTGTTTAATGATACTGACCTTAAAGGTCTGCGGTGTTTGCACCAATCGGTATCGGCTCCGATCGATATGCTTGCTTTGGTCACCATCAACATACCTTAACGATTCAACAACTGGTGCAACCGGTAGCGCATTCCCTTTTTCAAGTGCCATGCGATAACAGTTATCTATGGTTTCAGCCGAAACCAAAGGCCGAACACCATCGTGAATAAAAACAATTCCTTCGTCAGGAATCTGACTTAGCCCGCTTTTTACAGATTGGAATCGGGTTTCCCCACCTTTTGCCAAGACGATACCTTTGGAGAAATTAAATTCAAGAGCTATTTCCCTCCAATAGTCAAACTGACTCTCTGGTAACACCAGCACAATACTAATATCCTTGTCGAATGCTGTGAATCGTTCAATGGTCCAAATCAATATTGGTTTTCCGGCAATTTGAATGAACTGCTTGGGAACCTCTGCCCCCATTCTTTGGCCAGCACCTCCGGCAACTATTAATGCAAACTTTTTCATGAATTAGAATGTTAAGCAAAAGTAATATTCCATTTTTAAATTCGAGAGGCATAAATAACCAAACAATCTTATTTTTGTTTCCAATGAAGATATTATAATCAGTGCGAATAATTTAGTGTCATGTTTCGAGTCTTTAACAATTTGTGATAGAAGCAAAACCGAAAATATCAAATAGGTCCGTGACCTTAATCAAATAAGTAATCTCATACTCCAAAGCCCATGAAAGCAATTCTAGATTTTTTAAACGAGCTCCGGGAAAATAATAACCGTGAATGGTTTAACGACAACCGAAAACGCTACGAAGAAAGCAAAGAACAAATGTTGTTTTTTACCGAGCTGATGATCCAGGAAATTCATAAATTTGACCCGGAAATTCCATTTCTAAATCCCAAAGATTGCCTATTCAGAATATTCAGAGATGTTCGTTTTTCGAAAGATAAAAGTCCTTATAAAACTCAAATGGGAAGTTTTATTGCCCAACATGGACGTAAAAGCGACCGCGCCGGATATTACATCCACATCGATCCGGGAAATTCGTTTTTAGGTGGTGGAATCTGGCGCCCGCAGGCTGACACTTTAAAGATCATTCGCACTGAAATTTTTGAAAATGCAAACGACTTTAAAGAAATATTAGCTGATAAAGATTTCGCCAAATATTTTTCGCTAATGAATGACGACAAGCTAAAAATGGCACCAAAAGGATTTCCGAAAGACTTTGAAGATATCGAACTACTCAAACACAAATCATATGTTTTTGGCTACCAAATTGACGACAAAACTATTTCCGGAGATCAATTTGTGAGTTTGTCGGTTGATGTTTTCAGGGAGTTACACAAAGCAAATCGGTTCATAAATCATGCTTTGGACAAGAAATAAATAAACAATATATTTTCGCTCGTATGAGATATAGCCCACTTCACACACCAAAAAGTGCAGTTCATCCATTTTTTTAAAAAGTGGGGTTACTTTTTGCTGTATTGGTGAATTAACTATAGAATAGTTTCTTCCCAATCAACTCATTTTATAAAAAGAAAAAACCGGGTATCATCGATATCCGGTTTTTTGTTCCATTCATTCTCCTCCCTAAAATACTTCTCAATCCGTGAACGCAGTCTCATCAAGCATGCTCAGAAAGATTATTTAATACGCTCTGCTAGTGTCAATCTGGAAGTTAAAAGGCACGACATCAAGACCATACCTACATGTTAGATGATCACATCACACTACCTAGCGCAATTCTGGATTGACTATAAAAGCACGATAACTTCCACCACCTACGTAGCTAGATCTATCGAACTGAATCAACCGACTGAAAATTGAAAAAAACAATGTCAATGATATAAGATACTAGCCAGATAGCTGTTTTTTATTATTTTAGCGCATTCATTTCTATTACGAAAACTTAAAAAACAAAACCAAAATGAAGAAATTTTTACTTGCTCTGTTTGTGAGTGTTCTTGCATCGGGTGCTTTTGCCCAAAATGTACAAGTTCATTATGATTTCGGGAAAGACCGTAAACTAATTACTTCGACAGTTGAAATGTTCCGTCCTGATAAATACGGTTCAACTTTCTTTTTTATTGACTTTGATTATGGCTCCGATGTTCGGGATGTCGACACCGGTGCATCGCTCGCTTACTGGGAAATTGCCCGGGCTTTTAAGTGGACGGAAAATCAAAAATTTATGCCGCGCGTAGAGTTTAACGCCGGAGTATTTAAGCTCGACGGAGCCGGCAACCCATTCATTCCTATTGAGAATTGTTGGTTAGCGGGAGTTGAACGTACATGGGCATCGGCCGACTTCTCAAAAATACTAACCTTGCAGGCAAACTACAAAAACATTAAAGACAAAGAAGATGCGTCATTTCAGCTAACTGCTGTTTGGACCGTTCAAATGCTAAAAGGAAAAATGACATTCACCGGATTCGCCGATTTCTGGAAAGAAGAAATGTTCTGGGGTACCGACTACCGCTTTTTAACAGAACCACAACTGTGGTATAACTGCTGTCCTAACTTTGCTGTTGGAACTGAAGTTGAGATCAGTAATAACTTTGTCACGAATGGCACAGTCGTAAATCCAACTATCGCTGCCAAGTGGACTTTTTAATCCCAAATCTCCGATAATATGAAACGTTTTTTCAAACTCGAAGAAAATAATACATCCGTAAAAACGGAAGTATTGGCCGGCATTACCACCTTCATGACAATGGCCTATATTTTGGCCGTAAATCCAAGCATTTTAAGTGCTACCGGAATGGATAAAAACGCACTATTTACAGCTACTGCTCTTGCTGCATTGGTTGCGACCTTAGTGATGGCGTTTGTTGCCCGTTTGCCTTTTGCATTGGCGCCCGGGATGGGACTAAATGCCTTTTTTGCTTTCACCGTTGTGCTGGGCATGGGTTATAGCTGGCAATTTGCTTTAACCGCCGTATTTCTCGAAGGTATCATATTCTTGCTCCTGACAGCCTTTAATATTCGTGAATTAATTGTTAATGCAATTCCACTTTCGTTAAAACATGCTGTTTCTGCGGGTATTGGACTCTTTATTGCTTTTATTGGGCTACAAGGTGCCGGAGTAATTATAAATAATGATGCTGTGTTGGTTGGTCTTGGAGATATGGGATCGCCTAGTGTACTGATTGCATTATTTGGTGTATTACTTACCGGCGTGCTTTTGGCCTTAAAAGTAAAAGGAGCCCTTTTGATTGGTATTTTTTCGGCTACTGTTGCCGGAATCCCATTCGGAGTAACCCAATTGCCTGACGGGCACCTGGTTTCCTTACCCCCTTCAGTCGAACCCATTTTCTGGAAGTTTGACTTTTCACAAGTCTTTACAATCGACATGTTGATTGTGCTTTTTACATTTCTTTTCGTTGATATGTTCGATACGGTTGGCACTCTTGTTGGCGTTTCATCAAAAGCTAACATGCTTACCCCAGATGGAAAAGTACCTCGTGCAAAGCAGGCACTATTTGCTGATGCCATAGGAACAACGTTTGGTGCTATGCTTGGAACCAGTACCGTTACAACTTATGTTGAAAGTGCATCTGGTGTTGCCGAAGGAGGTCGCACCGGATTAACTTCCTTGACTACTGCTGGCTTATTCTTCATCGCCTTGTTTTTCGCTCCGCTGTTTATCATGATTCCGGGAGCAGCCACGGCACCAGCGCTAATCCTGGTCGGTTTGTTTATGCTTTCGCCAATCATGAAAATAGATCTGGAAGATTTTACCGAGTCTATCCCAGCATTCATGACCATCATTATGATGCCATTAACTTATAGCATTGCCGAGGGAATTGTGTTTGGTATGTTGGCTTATGTCCTTCTGAAATTGCTAACAGGCAAGCACAAGGAAATTTCGCCAATCATGTACATTCTGGCAGTACTCTTTATATTTAAGTTTATCATTTAAGAGACAAAATAAACTCAAGCTTAAGAAAGCTCCAAGGGATTAACCTTTGGAGCTTTTTTTCATGTTGACTCGCTCCGAAATCAGCTTACACCGAAAGTAGTACGGTGAAAAAGAGGTAGCAAGTACATTTGTTTATCGATAAGGATTAATCAGCATCCTAAGCATTTACAGTAGTATCTGAGCTTGAAAGAGAAGCTCTTTCAAGCTCAGATACTTATACGGAAATAGGTGATTGTTTTTAAATGGCTTCGGAAAGAGGCTAGCAAAGTACTCACAAGAGAAATAAACGGTAGCACGACCAAATCAGATCAACAAGCCGCTGGAATTGCAGAATAGGCTAATGAAGCACTAAACCAAAAAAACTCAAATTCATACTGAACAAGTCTCTGAATAAGCGGCCAAAAATAAGCGCTCTGGCTACAATTAAAGCGTCCAACATAAACAGACCCCAAGTACTCCTTTAAATAAAACCCCAGACACAACTGAAGAAACAATCTGAAAATAAAATCACCACAAAAAAAACTGGCCGTTTCAAAATTATTTTTTGAAACGGCCAGTTTATATAAGTTTCCTAATCCAATAGCACATTGGCTATTTAGAATAGTAAATTGTGAGCGCTTATTTTACAATCTCTTGAAATTTAGCCTCATTCCAGTATTTTGCAAACTCTAAGTCTGTTGCAGCTTTCTCTTTTAATTCAGGCTTCATTTCAACAGCTTTTTCCAAGCTTTCGTACATCAGGTTTTCCTTGGCGGTACGAGCACCTACAACTGCTTTAAAGTATTCTTTCATGTAGCAACCTTCCCAAGTACAGTTTTCCAATGATTTCAAAGCACCATTGTTGTCGCCAGCCAAAATTTTAGCTAAACCTACGTTTGGAGAATCGCTATCGCCGAACAATTTAACCGCTTTGTCGTATTCACCTTTTTTCAAGGCTACAATACCCAAGTTGTAGTTTACTTCGTCGCCAGCACCTGAAGCTGCTCCGAATAATGATTCAGCTTTTTCAATATCACCATTATGCAACGCAACAGCACCTAAGTTATTTTTAATGATTGGCTCGCTCGAAGCTAAACCTTCAGCTTTTTCAAATAATGGTTTTGCTTCATCAAATTTTCCTTGCTGAGCCAATACCATCCCTGCGTTATTATAACCTCTCCAGTCTTTTGAATATACTTTAGAAAAAGAGTTATAAATAGCTAATTTCTTGTTTTGATCAGTTGTTAAAGTAGCAGCATAAAGCAATTCTGCTGGATTCAACGATGATGGATCAGAATCAGCTAAAGCAGCGATTTCCTCATCAGTTTTTCCAATCAAATCAACGCTAGCTGAAATTTTTGCACGACGTAATTCCGGAAGAATTTTGTCAGCAACTACCGTAAACGCTTGAGATAAATTTCTGATTTCACGCTCACGAACTTCAGGATCAGAATACATAGAAAGAACACGCAAGATCAACTCTTTATCCTGAATGTCTGATTCTTCCATTTTTTCTTTAAAACCTTCCCAATCTTCAGGAGTGAATTTTGTTTTCAACTCAGCCTCAACGTCATCTCTTTTAAGTTGACGAGAAACTACTTTGTTTGAAGATCCTTCGCGTTGTTCCGAAAGTTTAGCGTTCCAATCCAACTCACCATCAGGAGATGCATAAGCTGAAATCTCAACACCTTTCAATTCTTTACGTTCTGCTTCAAAAGCGTCTTTTGTATAAGCATACAATTTTTCAATGTCATCACCTTTCAGTTCAGTTCCGCGAACATAAGAACTGTTGATCAGGTAATGAATGTCAGCGACATACTGATCAGGAACAACACGTTGAAATTCATCAATATTCGGATCGTAAATACCTGTAGTATTTTTCTCACGTTGAACACCCAAAATAGGAGCAGGATAGTTGATTACCATTTCTGAAGTCGCGATTACACCATCAGCAACTTTGATTGGCTCAAAGTCAAGGCTTTTGGTTCCTTGCGAAGCAGTAATACGAATTTCAAGATCTGACATGCGCATGTCGTCTTTATAATCAACTGCATCTTTATATGCAAAGCTTCCTCCATTTGTGTAGCTGATAACTTTATTGTTGGCATCAACCTTTTCACCCTGCAATGTTACGGGCTCAAATGCTGTTTCACCACCCTCGTAGGTTAACACCGGAGTGGCAACCAAGGTAGCTTTTTTGTTGAAGTATTTCGCGGGAAACCGACCATTGATCGCAACATCCACATCGCCACCATGGGCTTCTAATATTTCAGGTGTTACATTAAAATCGATTTGGTCTGCATTCTTCTTCATCTTTTGTAAGCCAGAACAGCCTGCAAAAAGCACAGCAGCCAGAGCAAAAAAAGCAAGAGGTTTTAAGCTAAATTTTTTCATGTCGACAGTATTAAAATATTTGATTTTATAATTATTCAGTACTCGTTCACAAAATTAGCAATGTTTTAGTGAAATAAAAGAATATCGAACACTTTTTTAATCCATTAAAAACCTGTTAACCCCAGTAGAATAGTCGTTTTCGAAAATAGCAGAACACAATCTTTTATACTGATTCTCATCGGCGACGAAATCAATTTTAGTGGTATCAATAATTAAAATCGGGAACTCATTTTGCCTCTTGAAGAACGAAAAATAATCGGTTCTGATTTTCTCTAAATAATCGGGATCAATGTTTCGTTCATAATCTCGTCCTCGTTTTTTTATATTCTGAATTAATTTATCGACATCGGCATGCAAATAAACGTACAAATCGGGCTTTGGAAGTTTATCGTAAATAATCGTAAAAAACCGTTCGTACAGCAAATATTCATCTCGGGAAAGTGTATTCTGAGCAAAGATTAACGATTTCATGAAGTAATAATCAGAAACCAGAAAGGAGCTGAACAATTCAAATTCGCGAATATTGTTTTTCAGCTGGTTATAGCGATCTGCCAAAAAAGACATTTCGAGCGGGAAAGCAAACTTCTCTCTGTCTTCATAAAATTTTGGTAAAAACGGGTTATCCTCAAACCCCTCAAGCAATTTCCTGGCTCCAAAGTCTTTGGCAATGCGGTTCACCAGGGTCGTTTTACCCGATCCAATATTTCCTTCAATGACTAAATAGTTGATCTTCATAACAAAAAAATTCCGAAAGCATTTTGACTTCCGGAACATAAAAGTACAATATTTCCTGCTGAATAATAAACTCAGAATTACATCTTCATTCCTAAATAATAGAAGAGAAGTGACCACACATTCGTGTACTCTTCAATCACTTTATTTTTGATGCAATAGTTCAGCGAATCGGCAATAACAACTTTATATTCTTTTCGTGTAAAGACATCAATCCAGCCCCGCCTGCCCGTTTGAGCGAAGCGGCAACGAGGGGTTAGCTGTTTTGAGTTTGTAACTCATCTCGCAATACTGTTTGAACATGCACAAATCCTTTCTCCTCGGCTGGATTGGATTTGCAATCCGATCCCTTGTAATCCAGGATTTGCAATCCTGTTAAACCAACTGCCATTGTCATACAAATTCAATTTTAACCAGACCTTTTTTCCCCGGCATAATCTCTTGCCGAACTGTATAAATAGTCTTCCGGGCCTGCAACTAGTTCAGCTTTGACCGGGTTGTTGTGGATATACTCCATCTTTTCTTCCAGAAACGCTGTCATGTGAATTTCCTTTGCATCGTTGCCATCCTGCCAGACTTTATAATTGCGGATCTTCTTATTGTTCCTTCCCGCGTACCAAAACAAGTTCAGCAACCAGTCCCTACGGCTTTCATGCACTGTTTTTATGTCATCAATCAGAGCTTTGCTGGTAAACTTCTTGAAATCGCGGAGGATATCCGACAAGATTTCTTCATCGGCAGCCCCGGCAATCAGGTGCAAGTGGTTCGACATCAGACACCAGCAGTAAACCCTTAAACCTTTATTGGCAATACAATAATTCAATGAATCAACTATAAGGTGTTTGTAAACAGGGCGTGTAAAGATATCAACCCACTCCACTACTGTTAATGTTAAGTAATAGGTATATCCCGGCGATATCTTGTTGCGTATTCCCATAGGCGTGAAGGTATAAATTATTTGGTCTATTGGGATTGCAAATCCATGGTTAGCACGGATCGGATTGCAAATCCGATCCAGCCTCTATCTGCTTTCGACAGATCCCGATGAGCAGGTAATTGATGAACCTTAATTAACAAGACATAAGTTATCACATTTATTTTAAATAGAACAAATGTTTCTTAACAATTTTGTTAATAATTTTGATGTGAAACAAGTTGCCTTTTGCTATTACATGATTCTAGATCAAATAGTGCGGCAACATTGTAGTGAAAGAAATCGGGGGTGGCCTGCCTGACGATAACGAGATGCGCGAAATGAAATCAAAAAAGTCGGTGAGACTCGAAATAAATAATTGATCTTCATAACAAAAAAATCCCGGCAGCGTTTTCACTCCCGGGACATAAATGTACAATATTTCCTGTTGAATTATAAATTCAGCGTTACATCTCAACATCCAAATAATAAAGCATAAACGACCAAACATCGGTATATTCCTCGATCACCTTGGCAGTGGGTTTTCCTGCTCCATGGCCGGCTTTTACATCAATACGAATCAAGGTTGGCATTGGCCCGGTGTGATATTCCTGTAAACGGGCAATGTATTTAAACGAGTGTGCGGGAACAACCCGGTCATCATGGTCGGCAGTTGTTACCAGCACCGCCGGATAATCAACTCCTTTTCGGATGTTGTGATATGGCGAATAGTGATACAAGTAGTCGAACATTTCCTGACTATCTTCGCTGGTTCCATAATCGCCGGCCCAAGCCCAGCCAATGGTAAACTTATGAAAGCGGAGCATGTCCATTACGCCAACAGCCGGCAAAGCCACTTTGAACAAATCAGGGCGCTGATTAATTACCGAACCAACCAACAAACCACCATTCGATCCGCCCATCAAGGCCAGTTTTTCTTTTGAAGTATATTTCTCAGCAATCAAATGTTCGGCAGCCGCCATGCAATCGTCGAACACATTTTGCTTATTCAGCTTTGTTCCTGCCTGATGCCAATCCTCACCGTACTCGCCACCTCCACGTAAATTTACCACCGCATAAACTCCTCCATTCTGCATAAAAGCCATCCGGGTGGCGGAAAATGTTGGTGTCAGGCTGACATTAAATCCACCATAACCATACAACAAGGTAGGATTATCGCCATCCAACTCAATTCCTTTTTTGTGTGCCATAAACATCGGAACACGCGTTCCATCCTTCGACTCGAAAAACTCTTGTTTTACCACAAAATCATCAGGATTAAACGTTACTTCAGGGCGATAAAACAGCTCTGATTCCTTTTTATTAAAGTCGTAACGGTAAATTTCGCCCGGGGTATTATAGGATGAATAGCTATAAAAAGCAACGGATTCATCTTTTTTACCGGAGAAGCCGCCAACACTGCCAATTCCGGGTAATTCTATTTCATATTCATAGGTGCCATCATAATTATAAATTTCGACTACACTGTGTGCATCCTCCATGTAATCGGCTACTATTTTACCGCCCACAAAACTTGTCCCTTCCAGTATTTCATCTCCTTCCGGAATAACCTCAACCCAATCTTTCTCTTCGGGTTTGTTGATATTGATCTTCAACAGGCGATACCTGGGTGCGTTATAATTGGTCAGCACAAATAGATCTTCACCAATATTTTCCTGAACATGAAATTCATAGTTGATTTCTTCCATCAATGGAATGTAATCCGCGCCTTTTTTTGTCAGATCTTTAACCGACAACGCATTTCCATGAGAAGCCTCGCTCATTGAGATTAACAGGAAGCGCTTATCATCCGTAATTCCAGCTCCAAACATGCGATTCGGATTTGTATCGTCCTTCATGATCAACTGATCATCTTTCTGCGGAGTGCCTAACTTGTGATAGTAAATCTTTTGGTATTGGTTAGATGCAGACAGCTCATCTCCTTCATTCGGCTCATCATAAGCACTATAGTAAAACCCATTATCGAACCACGCCAAACCTGAGAATTTCACCCACTCAATATGGTCGCTCAGCGTCTCTCCTGTCTCAATATCTTTTACAAAAATCTCATTCCAATCGGAACCAGACTTGGCGACCATGTAAACGAGGTATTTCCCATCCTCGGACAGCTCAGTTCCGGACAAAGCGATCGTTCCGTCTTCTGAAAAGGTATTCGGATCCAAAACAACCTGAGCCCTTTCATTCAAAGCCTCAGTCCTATAAAGCACGTTTTGATTTTGAAGACCATCATTCTTGAAAAAGAAATATTTACCGGCCTTTTTAAATGGCGTCCCGTGCCTCGGATAATCCATCAGCTTGGTTAGCTGCTGCTTAATTTTTTCACGATTTGGCAACGAGTTCAGATAATCAAAAGTGACGTTGTTTTGAGCTTTTACCCATTCGGCTGTTTCTTCCGAATTGTCATCTTCCAACCAACGATATGGATCTTTGACAACGGTTTCGAAATAAGTATCTTCAATATCTCCTTTTGGGGTAATAGGATAGTCAATTGTCGTTTTCTTACTGCAAGAACACATCAGTATTATGAATAAATGTAGTTTAATTTTGTCATGATAATATCTCTTCAAGCTTTTCTTAAGCTACTTGCAATGAACCTGTTGGAAATATTACAGTATTTTTTGATTTGCTCTGATCCTGGCATCTTTCTGTCCTCCGACAAACTGCCCAACAAGCAATCCAACAACCAACGGCGGAATAATAAAAAACCAGCGATCGATCGACGAAAAGAAGAAGCTTGTCAACAAACCTAAAACTCCACCAATCAGCGTATAAAAAAAGCTCAATGAATAGCGATAGAAGAATGGCGGGTAAAAACCGTGTTCCTTTTTCATATGTCGAGCCAGCCGGTCAATGTGTCGATCGTAATTTCGCCGATCTTTTCCGGTGTTATTAATCGCGCGACTAATCGTATCCAGTTGCAGTTCTATTTCTTTCTGAAATTGCTGACATTGATCACAATTTTTCGAAAAATCGTCGACACGTTTTACCATTCGCAGGTATTCTGCCACACGTAAAAAACGCAGGTCGCTATCTTTTGTGCCCGATAATTCGTGCTCAATGTCGGCAGTAATTTTTTGACTCCATTCACCCATAACTAATGAAAAAAAATGCCCGACAAGCGGGCATTTATATAAATTTAAACGTTGAACTAATCTCTGTTTTCTCTTGGTGGTCTGCTACCTCCGCGACGATCACGGTTATCGCGATTTCCATCGCGGCCACCGCCATCACGACGCGGTGGACGACGATCGCCTCCACGGTCGCTGCGCTCACGCTCTACATAACCTTCGGGTTTTGGCAACAAGGCTTTACGAGAAAGTTTCAGTTTTCCATCGCGGTCGATGTCCAATAGTTTGACTTCAACTTCTTCACCTACTTTAAGGGCATCTTCAACATTGGATAAACGCTCCCAGGTAATTTCAGAAATATGAAGCAAACCTTCTTTTCCAGGCATAATTTCAACAAAGGCTCCAAAGGTTGTGATATTTTTTATTTTCCCTTTGTAGGTTTCGCCTTTCTCCGGAAGAGCAATAATACGCTTCACACGTTCTTTTGCAGCATCCATCGCTTCTTTATTCAAGCCCGAAATTTCAACCCACCCAAAGTCATCACGTTCTTCAATAACGATAACGGTGTTGGTTTCTTCCTGCATTTGCTGAATATTTTTACCTCCAGGCCCAATGATTGGTCCAATCATATCCTTCGGAATCTGAATGGTTTCAACACGTGGAACATTTGGTTTGTATTCTACCCGAGGCTCAGGAATAACTTCAAGGATTTTTCCAAGAATATGCTCACGACCTTCTTTGGCCTGATGTAGAGCTTGTGACAACACTTCGTATGAAAGTCCGTCAACCTTAATATCCATTTGGGTTGCTGTAATACCTTTTTCAGTTCCGGTTACTTTGAAGTCCATATCACCCAAGTGATCTTCATCACCCAAAATGTCTGAAAGTACCGCAAACTTATCCGAATTCTTATCGGTAATTAGTCCCATGGCGATACCCGAAACCGGACGCTTCATATTCATTCCGGCATCCATCATACACATGGTTCCGGCACAAACTGTTGCCATTGATGATGATCCGTTTGACTCCAAAATATCAGAAACAACACGAACAACATATGGAAAATCTTCAGGAATCATACGCTTCAAGGCACGGAAAGCCAGGTTACCATGACCAATTTCACGACGTCCTAATCCACGAGGTGTTTTCGCATCACCCACACAAAATGGAGGGAAATTGTAATGCAACAAGAACCGCTCAGTTCCCTGGAACGTTACATTATCAATCTTTTTAATGTCCATTTTAGTTCCCAAAGTGATTGAAGAAAGCGACTGTGTTTCACCACGAGTAAAAATGGCTGAACCATGAGCTCCCGGCAAATAATCAACTTCTCCCCAAATTGGGCGAATTTCATCTGTTTTACGACCATCCAAGCGAATACCTTCATCCAAAATCATGCGACGCATAGATTCGCCCTCTACTTTGTGGAAGTATCGGCGGATAAGCTTTTCATCTTGAACTAAGTCTATTTCTTCGTTTTCAGCATTTTCTTCAAGGTACTTCTCAACATAGTCATCTACAATTTTAGCAAATGACTCAATGCGAAGCTGTTTATCTTTTAGTTGCTGTTTTGCAATATCGTAACAAGCATCAAATAAGTCTGCTTCTACTTTAGCTTTCAGTTCTTCGTTGTTTACTTCGTGACAATACTCACGTTTAACAACACCAACTTCTGCAGCTAACTCTTCCTGTACTTTACAGTGAATTTTAATGGCTTCGTGAGCAACTTTAATGGCTTCAAGCATCTCTTCTTCTGACACTTCATCCATCTCGCCTTCAACCATCATGATATTGTCGTAAGTGGCAGCTACCATAATATCAATATCGGCTTCAGCCAACTGAGCGCTACTTGGGTTGACAATCATTTCGCCATCAACGCGTCCAACACGCACTTCGGAAATTGGTGCTTCAAAAGGAACGTCAGACACAGCGATTGCTGCTGATGCAGCCAATCCGGCCAACGAGTCGGCCATAACGTTTTGGTCATAGGAAATAAGGCTGATCATTACCGCAGTTTCAGCATGATAATCAGCTGGAAAGAGTGGACGAAGGGCACGGTCTACCAGACGGGCAACCAAAATCTCATCGTCACTCGGGCGAGCTTCACGTTTTAAAAACCCACCAGGGAAACGACCTGCAGCAGAAAATTTTTCGCGGTAATCAACTGATACCGGCATAAAGTCAACATCTTCTCTGGCTTCTTTAGCTGAAACCACAGTGGCCAGCAACATGGTGTCACCCATTCTAACGACAACTGCACCATCAGCTTGTTTGGCTAAACGACCTGTTTCAATCGTAATTTGCCGGCCATCGCCGAGGTCAATTGTTTTAATAATTTGATTCATAATCAATTTTTGTGATAAAATTTAACAATACGAACTTTGTCGAATGGTGGTGGGGATTTCAAAAATAAGAAAAGGCAATAAATATATTGCCCTTTCTGTGTATAAAATTATCGACGTAATTTCAATTCTTTTACAATTGCACGATATCTTTCGATATCTTTCTTTTTAAGGTAGTCGAGTAAACTACGACGTTTACCCACCAAGCGAACCAACGAACGCTGTGTGCTGTAATCTTTTTTGTTCTTTTTCAAGTGCTCGGTTAAGTGAGAGATCCGGTATGAGAACAAGGCAATTTGCCCTTCGGCTGTACCCGTGTCTTTTGCATCTTTACCAAACTTTTCAAAAAACTCTGTTTTCTTTTCTGAAGTTAAATACATTTTCTTTAATATTTAAAAGTGATACAATTTTTAAACCGTTGCATCGCATTCAATAACAACCGCTTAAAATTAATTTCAAAAACTAGCGCAAAAGTAATCAAAAAACTTTGATTTTCAATCTCATGGTGAGAAAATAGGCAGTAGCTATTGAAAATGGTTTTTATTTAATCCTTACTTTTATTAGCAAATATGCACCTCTGTAATTTCGAAAAACAACCAGGTACATCCAACGCAAGCCAAAACCATACAACATTGAAGCGTTACGAATACTTAGGCGATTCCAGCGACTCTCTGAAAGATTTCACTTGCTCGGGCGAACCAATGACAAACAGCTGATCGCCACGACTCAATGTCAAATTCGGGTCAGGATTAAACACATACTTGGCACCACTAATTTTAATTCCAATAATGTTGACTCCCGAAGAATCTTCGCCCTTCAATATACTAATAGGCTTATTCACAAAATAATCAGCCATGTTATTACAGTTGATTTCCTCTAAACTAACATCTTTACTTTTCTGCAGTAAAATGTATTCGAGAAACTCAACCACATCAGGCTGAGTAACTAATTTAGCCATGCGCTGACCTCCGATACGTTCGGGCATAATAACATTCGTTACTCCTGCACGCTTCAGCTTCATATCCGATTCCATTTCAGAAGCGCGGCTTACAATTCGTAAACTTGGATTCATACTTCGGGCTGTAAGAGCTACAAAAACATTATCGGCATCATTCGGGGTAGTGGCAATCAAAGCTCGTGCCCGTCCAACACCGGCTTTTTTCAAAACTTCTTCATGTGTCGCGTCTCCCTGAATATATAGCAACCGAACATCCTTGCGGATACGTGCCAAGACATTTTCGCGGCGTTCGATAATCACAAATTTAACTCCATGATCACGCAGCTCTATGGCCGCTTGTTCTCCGTTACGTCCGTAACCGATAATAATAACATGATCTTTCAATTTCACGATTTTTTTATCCACGCGATAGGTTTTTAAATAGTTCATTAATTCGCCATCGAACACAAAGCTGGCCATACTTGAACCGACATAAGCCAAACTACCCAGGCTGAAAAATATTAATCCGGAAGTGAACAACTTGCCTCCATCAGACAGCGGATGAACTTCGCCAAAGCCAACTGTCGAGATGGTTATAATGGTCATAAAGAACGCATCAATCAGCGAAAAATCTTCAATGTACCAAAAGCCAGCCGTTCCAAGCGAAACCATGAAAATCAGCAAAAAAATACCGGTTTGGATTGTTCTATGTGAAACTTCCTGAAATTTATTCATGGGCTAACTTATTTCCCCTTTAATCGCATGATTAATTAATTTGGTTCCTACGTGGCAATTTAAACATTTTTTGGGATTGCAATAACAATTTTTCAACTGAATCAATGCTTGGCTGTCATATGCCGAGCGAACATCAACCCCCAGTTTTTGCCAATTTGAAATGATTGAGTTTTTCTCAGCCGGCATACGTTCAAGAAAATCAAGTGCTTTCTCTTTCAAGTGAGCCTGATTGTGGTACTCACCATAAATAAAAAGAAAGGGCACCACGGTATTAATCATCAGGTTTTGAAATGCGGTATCGCCAAGTACTTTTTTTCGTTTCGCTGAATTTTTATTAAACCGATAATGAGTATCCCAGTACACCGAAGCTTGCACCTTAAACAGTTTTTGAATTTCGGACAAATCATCCAATTCAACGAGCGATGAAAATAATGCTGAAGATTGGTGAATGAGTGCGGCAAATTCGGCCAAACGAACTGTTGGAAAGTTAACCGGACGCAAACGAAAAAACTTCCACACATGTGTTTCAACGGGCTTTAACCGGTATTTTTTGTATAAAAATGAATATTCCTTCCGCAAAGCCAAATAATAATCGTCGCCCAACAACTGTTCGTTCAACAAACCGGCTGTTCCAAAAAGCAATGCTTCAACCTGAAACAAGTTATTTTTATGCTTGCCTAAAATTTGCAAAGGCAAGGCCCGAGCCAGCATTTCAAATGGTTGGTCATTCACTTTAAATCCAAAATTACGGGCCAGCATCTGGTAGAACGTTTCGTTCCAATCGTTTTTGTTCTGCTCCAGCCTATCAACAATGTTTTGTGTCTTTTGCTGAAGCCGCTCAATCATCAAACCATGAAACCAAATTTGCAAAGCCATCGAATCGGTTTCGTGGAAACGATCAGCGCAGGCAATCCACCGGTGCGATTTTAAAAGTTGCTGGTAATTCACCTCCAAATGTTTCGGATAATCCAACACCATGGCCGGAATTAATTCGCCCTTTGAATTACGAATTTCTTCATCATTTTCTCGAACCACATGCAAAATCACGTTATTGTACGCCTCATCCGTTTCATGCTGATGTCGATACCAGTCTGAAGCTTTTTGATGGATCTCCACATTTCCGGCCCAGGTGGTTTGTCCAATTTTAATGCGTGAATTAAAGAAGTCGGGGCCGGCATCCGAATTATGTTGCCCCACTTGAAGAATTTGAACTGGCTGACTATCAACTTTCAACTGTTCAGCGCTGAATAACTTATGTTTCCAAATAAACTGAAGAAAAGCTTCATTCATAACAGGGTGATTTTTCACTAAAGTTATGAAAAATACCAGAAACCATGAAAATCAGTTACCGAAGCTATTCAACATCTTTCAGCTTTGATCTCAATCTCTCAATCACTTTTTCCTGATTCGCTATTTGGCTTTGAATATCCTGTTGCTGCTTATAATTCCGTCTCATCCTTCTCTCATAGCCTTTGAGCTTTCGCTTCTGGCCTTTTGTAGAACCATCAATTTCTACCGGATCATCTAAAACTACAAGCTCCCCGAAATATTCATCTTTTCTATTAGCCATCTTCTTTCGAAGCCTCTTGCCTTTCTTCTTCAACTTTCGGAGTTTCTTCTCAAGCTTAGCCAACGCTTTCTTCTCATTGTCAATTTCAGTCTGAATAGTCTGCTGTGAAAGCGTTACGGCATATTGTTGAACAAAGCTCTCTGCGTTTCGAATAACCTTCGCTGGATTATAGTCGGAAGATCCTAAAAACCGAGCGTCCTGAATAAAGAAAAAACGCACGTAGGTCAAGTCATCATAATCAGCCGCTTGAAAAAGAACAACCATCGGTTTATCACTCACTGTCTTAAAATCAAACTCTTCAGTCATCCACTCGTCTCCGCTCTTTTTCGAATCAGCCTTCTTCTTGATCAATCCAAAGAACTTTTTCTCGTGCATCGAATTTTTGAACAACTCTTCGGCGTCCTTCACACTGGCATTGGGCACAGCTACTTCAAAAGCCGGATGAATCCCCATGGAGGATGGTCGTTCAGCCATTTCAACCTTTAACGGCTGTTGAGAAAATACGGTTATCTGAATAAATAATAGGGAGAGTAAAAATATTTTTTTCATCGATTATTTTTTTAGTCAATCCAAGGATCAGAAATAAGCACTAACAATCAGCGACTTGGTTTTCCAAAATATTGAACCTGGGAAAAGCTTGTCAACAAACTGGCTGATATCAACTAATTCACAAATCCAATCCTAAATGCACATTATTTATAAAACAACAAATCTGCCTGAATAGTTGTTGAGCACTATCTTTATACCTGAGCCCAAAAGCCCGTCTCAAAAAGCTCAATTTTTAAATACAATCTGACTTCGACAATGAAGCAGTCAACCTGACATTTGTAGTTTTATTCCACAATAATATGGCTATTTTTGCCACCGTAAGCCAATTAAGCTTGAGGAAGAAAACTGAAGTTTTCAGTAATTTCTTAAAAAAATAAATAGTTATGCAGATTAAACATGCCAGCGCCCTTATCCAAAACGATGCCGTAACTTTAGGTCTTTTACTCCTATTATTGGCCGGGATATTCTATACCAGCAATTCAAAGAACCCAATTTTCAAGAAGTTTTATAGTGTAATACCAATGCTGCTTTTGTGTTACTTTTTGCCCAGCCTGCTAACTACTTTTGGCATTGTTGATGGCGAAAACTCGCAGCTCTATTTTGTGGCCTCGCGCTATTTGCTCCCTGCCAGTTTGGTTCTACTCACGCTCAGTATCGATTTAAAAGAAGTTTTTAAACTCGGAAGCAAAGCGCTAATTATGTTCGTGACCGGAACTTTTGGGGTGATTATCGGAGGACCATTGGCAATCTTGATCACCTCTGCCATTAATCCTGATTTAATTGGAGGAGCTGGTCCCGACGCAGTATGGCGAGGCATGACAACCATTGCCGGAAGCTGGATTGGAGGCGGTGCCAACCAGGCGGCTATGTACGAAATATTTGAACCCTCTGACCGGCTCTATTCCATCATGATTACCGTTGATGTTTTAGTAGCAGAGGTTTGGATGGCTATTTTATTGATCGGTGTTGGTAAAGCTAAGCAAATCGATAAATTCTTCAAGGCAGATGCTAGCAGTGTTGAACACCTGCAAAAAAAGATGCACGATTTCAGCTTGAAAACGGCACGAATACCAAGTACCACTGACCTGATGGTTATTCTGGCGATTGGACTTGGAATAACAGGATTCGCACATTTCGTTGCTGACGCAATTGTTCCCTACATCGAGATTCATGCTCCATCTCTCAACAAATTTAGCTTGACATCCAGGTTCTTTTGGTTGATTATTCTATCGACAACAATCGGCATTGGACTATCATTTACCAAACTACGAAATTACGAAGGCGCCGGAGCTTCAAAAATCGGAACCATTTTTATTTATGTGCTCGTGGCAACCATCGGGATGAAAATGGACATCACGAAGATTTTTGACAACATCGGTTTGTTTGCCGTTGGAGGTATCTGGATGTTGATCCATGTAGTTCTTTTACTGATTGTTGGGAAAATGATCAGAGCCCCCTATTTCTTTTTGGCAGTGGGAAGTAAAGCCAACATTGGCGGTGCAGCAAGTGCTCCGGTTGTTGCAGCGGCTTTTCATCCGTCGTTGGCTCCAGTTGGCGTTTTGCTAGCCGTTCTTGGATATGCAATGGGAACCTATGGAGCCTGGATGTGTGGATTAATTATGCAGGCGGTTGCACCGTAACATCGCTAGAACAAGAAGCCCGACAAATAGCCGGGCTCGATATAAGATAAAAAATCGTTCTTACAACAATTCTGCTTCAAGCAGTAGTTCTTCCATATCAACTTGCACATCCATTGCTGCCTCTCTGGCTTTTTCAGCAAAGTCAGTATCGGCTGATGCGTAAATAATTCCACGCGACGAGTTCACCAACAATCCACACTGGTCGTTCATACCGTATTTTGCAACTTCCTCCAGACTTCCACCCTGTGCTCCAACTCCTGGAACCAATAGAAAATGCTCAGGAATAATCGCACGAATTTCTTCCAACTTCTCAACTTTGGTGGCACCAACAACGTACATCATGTTGTCAGAAGTTCCCCATGTTTGAGAGGTTTTCAGAACCGACTCATACAGCATGTCCCCATTCTCTTCATTTTTGATGAACTGAAAATCGAATGCTCCTTTATTTGATGTCAGCGCCAATAGAATCACCCATTTATCCAAATAAGTCATAAATGGTTTTACTGAATCTTCTCCCATGTAAGGCGCGACTGTCACCGCATCAAAATCCATACGATCGAAAAAAGCACGCGCATATAAATTGGATGTATTCCCAATATCGCCGCGCTTCGCATCGGCAATTATAAACTGCTCCGGATACTTTTCACGAATATAACGCACCGTTTTATCCAGGCTTTCCCAGCCGACAACTCCCAGACTCTCGTAAAAAGCCAGGTTTGGTTTGTAAGCCACGCACAAATCTTGTGTGGCATCAATAATTTCTTTGTTGAAAGCAAATATCGGATCGGTAGTTTCTTTCAGGTGAGCCGGGATTTTGAGGATATCAGAATCCAATCCAACACACAAAAAACTTCTTTTTTTCTTGATCTGTTCAAATAATTGTTCGCGGTTCATTTGTATCGTATTCGTTAGAGAGCGGGTGACTTCGAAGTCACCCGCTCTCTATGTATTTTAGAATTAAATTTCTGCTTCTTTCAGTCTTTCTGAGTTTTCTTCCACCATCAACTTCTCGATAATCTCATCGATATCACCATTAATAATAGCTTGCAAATTATAAAGCGTCAGGTTAATTCGGTGATCAGTCACCCGTCCTTGCGGCCAGTTGTATGTGCGAATTTTTGCCGAACGGTCGCCGGTTGAAACCATCGTTTTTCGTTTCGAAGCAATTTCATCCAGATACTTTTGGTGCTCCATATTGTATATCCGCGACCGTAATTCAACCATCGCCTTATCCAGGTTTTTCAGTTTCGATTTTTGATCCTGACACTGCACAACAATTCCGGTTGGGATGTGTGTCAGTCGAATGGCTGAGTAAGTTGTGTTTACCGACTGCCCCCCAGGTCCTGAAGAGCAGAACTCGTCGCGGCGGATATCTTCGTTACGCAAATCGATATCAAATTCTTCAGCTTCGGGAAGCACAGCTACCGATGCAGCAGATGTGTGTACACGTCCCTGTGTTTCGGTTTGTGGCACACGCTGTACCCGGTGTACCCCTGATTCGTATTTCAGGATACCATAAACGCCTTCGCCTGAAACATTAGCCACAATTTCCTTGTAGCCACCCGAAGTACCTTCATTGACGGTAGTAACTTCCATGCGCCAGCCCTTTTTTTCGCAGTATTTGGTGTACATGCGGAACAAATCCCCGGCAAAAATACTGGCCTCATCGCCACCTGTTCCGGCACGAATCTCGAGGATTGCATTTTTGCTATCTTCAGGATCAGCAGGAACCAAAAGCATTTTGATTTCTTTTTCTTTTTCAGGAAGTTGTTCTTCGCTGCCTTCCATTTCTTCTCTGGCCATTTCACGAATTTCCTCATCCGTTTCCTGTGCCAGCATTTCTTTGCCTGATTCAATATTATCGACCAGACTTTTATATTCTTTGAACGCTGTTACCAGCGACTCTAGTCGTTTGTATTCCTGGCTAAGTTTCACATAGCGCTTCATGTCAGCCATCACCGACGGATCGGTAATTTGCTGTCCTACTTCATCCAGCCGGTGCTGAATAGCTTCGTATTTTTCTAATATTGAATGGTCTGCCATAATTTTAAGATTCAAGATAAAAGATACTAGATTCAAGATAAAAGATCAGGAATGATGTATCCGGGTATTTAATACTCAAAAGTTCCGTACTCCGAATCGATGGTGAGTTTTTTACCGTCAAAGGCTTCAACCTTACCAACAATCTGTGCATCGATGTTAAATGATTTTGAGATTTCGATGATCGATTCAGCCAGTTCTGGTTTCAGATAAACCTCCATTCGGTGTCCCATATTAAATACCTTGTACATCTCAGCCCAGTCGGTTTTAGATTCTTCCTGAATCAATTTAAACAACGGCGGAACCGGAAAAAGGTTGTTCTTGATCACATGAACACCATCAACAAAATGCAGTACTTTGGTTTGTGCGCCACCCGAGCAATGCACCATTCCATGAATATCTGCACGGTGCTCATCCAATATTTTTTTGATGACGGGCGCATAAGTGCGAGTTGGAGATAAAACAAGTTTACCGACATCCAACCCAAGACCTTCTATCGCTTCTGTAAGTTTTTTGCTTCCTGAATAAACCAAATCAGCCGGCACTTCCGAGTCAAAACTCTCGGGATACTTCTCAGCCAGGTAATTTGCAAATACATCGTGCCGGGCAGAAGTTAATCCGTTGCTGCCCATACCGCCATTGTATTCCTTTTCGTAGGTTGCCTGTCCAAAAGACGATAATCCTACGATCACATCGCCGGCCTGAATATTATCAGCAGAGACCACGTCTGCACGCTTCATGCGACAAGTAACCGTTGAATCAACGATAATGGTTCGAACCAAATCACCCACATCGGCGGTTTCGCCACCTGTTGGAAAAACACCAACACCCATTTTCTGCAATTCCTGGCACAACTCGTCAGTACCATTTATAATGGCTGCGATTACTTCTCCCGGAATTTTATTCTTGTTTCGGCCTATGGTTGACGACAACAAGATATTGTCGGTTGCACCCACACAAAGGAGGTCATCAATATTCATGATTAACGCGTCCTGCGCGATACCTTTCCAGACTGAAACATCACCGGTTTCTTTCCAGTACATGTAAGCCAATGAGGATTTTGTACCGGCACCATCAGCATGCATAATGTTGCACCAGTCCGGATCACCTCCCAACACATCGGGAATAATTTTGCAAAATGCTTTGGGAAACAGTCCCTTGTCAATATTTTTAATAGCCTGATGGACATCTTCTTTCGATGCAGAAACGCCCCTTGCCATGTACCTGTTATCGCTCATAAAATCAGTCTGTATTTTCAGGCCACAAAGTTAATATTTTTAAGTGATTCTGAAATTAGTAATTTGAAGATCCGTCGACTAACTCGGTTTTGATGGATTGACTCCCAACCTCATCAACCAAGCATCGCTCCCATCTTTATAATACCGTTCGCGTATTCCAGTGATTTGAAACCCCAATTGCTGGTACAGCTGTATAGCTGAAAAATTAGCTTGGCTGACTTCAAGGTGTAAGAAACTCTTTCCTAGATTCGTAGCTACCTGTCCAGCTTTCGATATAAGTTGTTTTGCATATTGGTTCCCTCTGTATTCGGGTGAAACGGCCAGCGAATAGATTCGCACCCCCAGCGAACTTCTACGTACCAGCAAAATCATAAATCCAGCAATATTGCTATTTTCAGTTAACACCAAAAATTCACCTTTTGAACGAGATACCAGATAACTGATTTGGCGGCGTGAAAAACGTTCTGTCTCAAAACAAAGCTGCTCCAAGCGATATAGCTCGGGGACATCAGCTCGTTGTGCGACTCTGATATTTACAATTCCTGCCATCTATCGACGCTTTTGTTCCAGACGCTCTAAAATTTCCCGCAAAACAAGACGATACAATTCATCTCCCAACACCAAATCTTCCACCCCCTGATCAATGGACGGATTGTCGTTCACTTCAATAACCACCGAGCGGCTATCAATCTCCTTCAAATCAACACCGTACAAACCTTTCCCTATTAAAGACGCAGCCTTTACCGCATTTCGGATAACGTGCTTTGGAACCTGACCAACTGGTACCGTTTCAAATGCTCCCGAACGGGTCTTGCCATTATCCTGATGGTCGTATATTTGCCAGTGTCCCCGCGCCATGAAATACTTACAAGCATACAGAACTTCGCCATTTAGCAATCCAATCCTCCAATCGAAGGGTGTTGGCATAAATTCCTGAGCCAGAAAAACAGACGACTTTTCAGACAAGATCTCCAGTGCATCGCTGTATTCAATGGAGTTGGTCACTTTGTACATACCCACCGAGAATGAACCATCCGGAACCTTCAGAACAATTGGATTACCCAAACAGCTTTCGAGCTCTTGAAATGACAGCAGATTGTTTTTAAAAATCAATTTTGACTTTGGCGTGGGAACTCCTTCCCGCTCCAGAAGCTCCTTCAAATAAACTTTGTTGGTGCACCGAATAATTGAAATCGGGTCGTCAATGACAACCATATCGGCTTGACGAGCCTGCTGAGCCATACGATAAGTCACATGGTTTAATGCCGTAGTTTGACGAATAAACAACGCATCAAATTCCAGCAGGCGAATGGAATCCTTTTCAGTAATTAGTTCCGCATTGATGTTCATTTTTTTTGCTTGCGCCAGAAACCGATTCAATGCCCCTTTATTGCTTGGAGGAAGTAGTTCGTTCGGATCATGCAAGACTGCTAAATCAAAACGGGTTGATTTATGCGAACGGGGTTGACGCCAAACTTTTTTACTGAAATTATCCAACGCCTGTGCAAACAAATCCTGCTGTTCATCCGCCAGTTCATTTAAGCTTAACGATCGGATGTTCTCAATCTGGTTTTTCGGTCTGTTGGCAAATTGCACTCGTAAAATTGGACAAGGCAACTGCTCAAATATAAAACGAGCCACTTTACTCATTTCAGACACATTGCAGGTACCAAAGTAAATATCCAGATTCGTCAGCTCTTCCTTCTGCGATAGCAGCGACTGAATCCAACGATACGTGATTTTCTGAAGGCTGTCGTCCAAACGCGAAATTGCACCGCTTTCGAGTCGGTTCAATACATCCACGTCGGGTAATACTTTATGTCCACGAGCCTGAGCCAACAACGAACAGTAGTAACCTTCAGTATGGTATTGTAAGTTTTCGCAAAGATTAATGACGAGCAACGGATTTTTGCTCAGGTGTTCATCCTGCAAGTAATTCGCAGCAATCGTAATGGTTTCCGTTTCGTAGTATGGTTTCCATTGCGTGATCGAATCTAAAAGAATTAAAGTGGATTGCATGTTTTAATTTTCAGTCAAAAAAATAACAGTAATTATTATTCAATTTCATCACGATCGACAGTAATTGATTATCGCAACCAGCAAATCAATCAGAACACTCACTATCAAATATTTAAAGGCTTTCTAACTTTTGTGTGTTTTCATTGCAATTGTACACATTTTATTGATTAAATATTCAACCAGCCAATTTTTTTTTGAAGAAAACTATTTTACCTGTTTCCTTCTTTAAATGGAAAATCAGAAAACAAATTCCCTCTCTAAAAATAATCATTAGAGACTTGTTTTTTATTGAAATTCGAATTAAGTTTGTATTACAGACTAGTTTTAGAAGCCAAACTAACTTGTCATGAACTCAAAACTTACACCACCGGAACAATTTGATGAGAAACAATCTCTTCAAGTGATTAAAGAAATGATCGAAGTCGCCCGCAACAAAATGAGACATGATGGAATATTATTGATTGTCTGGGGGTGGTTCCTCGTTGCCAGCAACCTTTATTATTTTCTACATTACCGAATCGATATCAACTACCCGTATGGGAAATACATTGATCGATTGCTTGCGGTAGGCTTTATTGCAACCGTGGGCTATACAATCTATTACATAGTTAAGCAGCGCAGGAAAGTCAAAACTTACATCGGCATTTCGTTGCGGTACATTTGGATTTCTTTCATCGTTTGCCTAATGCTGGTCAATGTCATCCAATTCAACGTGTTGCACACGTTTAATGCCCAACTTCAACACCCCATTTTTATGGTTTTTAGCGCTTTCGCGATACTCGTCACCGGAGTTATCCTCCGCCATGAGCAGTTAATTTCAGGAGGGGTGGTTTTTGGCTTTCTGGCATTCGTGTCTTCTTACCTGACGGTAGACAACCAGTTGTTTTTTGAAGCCATTGGCTGGATAATTGCCTTTGTGATTCCCGGGCATCTGCTGTATGCCAAACGTAAAAAGAAAGGGGCTCATGTTTAAAAAACTTGATCCGATTCTGCATTCCCCGGTTCGGCTAGCAATCATGTCAATCCTGATCAATTTTAAAAGTGCTGAATTCAGTTATCTGCTTGACAATATTGACACGACAAAGGGAAACCTCAGCTTCCAAATGAAGAAATTAAATGCAGCAGAATATATCGAGATTAGAAAATCGTTTAAAGGCAATTACCCACTCACAACCTGCACGATTACCATGAAAGGGATTGAAGCTTACCAAGTATATTTTGACTCGATTTCGAGCTATTTCGGGAAGGTAGATTCGCTCGACTAACGTAGGAGAAGTAGTTCTCAACTAAAGCATTGGACTTAAAATTCGAGCAAAAGACTCCATCGCCTTGCGCCACTTATTACGTTGCTGCCATTCGCTTAAAATCAGCTGTTCGCTGCTATTAAAATCCTGATAGAAGTAGTTTTCCAAAGAACCGGCAGTTTCTTCATCATACACCAGCGCGTTCACCTCAAAATTAGTTTCTAAACTCCGAAAGTCCAGATTCGCGGTTCCAACCGATGAAAATATACCATCGGCAACAATTACCTTACTATGTGTAAACCCGGGTTTATAATGATAGATCTTCACGCCTGCCTCAAGTAGCTCTTCGATGTACGAATCAGTTCCCCATTTTGGGAAAAAGGCATCGCATCTCTCGGGCAGCAGTACTCGAATATCAACTCCGCCAAGTGCGACAGTTTTCATAGCATAAATGATGTCCGGAGTCGGGATCAGGTATGGCGTGGCAATAAACACCCGTTCTTTAGCCGAAGCGATCGCCGAAAAGTAAGCCTGCCCAATGCTTTCCCAGTCCGAATCGGGTCCACTGGAAACCACCTGCATTAATTTTCCTCCGCCTTGGGGTAGCTCCCGAAAATAGGCTTCTCCTTTCAATATTTCCTTTGAAACAAAATACCAATCGGCCATAAATACAATCTGAAGCGAAGTAGCTGCACTCCCCCGAACCATCAAATGGGTATCGCGCCATTTCCCTAACAATTTCGTTCCATTCATATACCGATCAGCGATATTCAAGCCGCCGGTAAAACCAATTTCACCATCAATTACAACTATTTTCCGGTGGTTGCGGTAGTTCACCCGCGAAGTCAGCATGGGGAAGCGAACCCGCATAAAACAATCTATTTGAACCCCGGCTTCTGATAACTCTCGTATATATTTTTTTGGCAACTGCCAACTGCCAACATCATCATATATAAACCGGATCTCAATTCCCTGCCTAGCCTTTCGGACGAGTATTTCTTTTAACTGATTTCCCAGTTTGTCATTCTCGATAATATAATATTCGAGGTGGATGTGATGTTTTGCATTTTGCATAGCTTGGAAAATTGCCGGGAAGGTTTCCTGACCATCCTTCAGTATAGTCACTTGGTTATTGTCGGTTAACAAAGCATTCGAATTAGCCAGCATTAAATTTATTAAATGCTTCTTGGATAACGTTTTTTCTTCAAAGAGGTGTTCATTTTGAGGAAGTCGCCTCAACTGATTTTGAGTTTGTTTCCGTAATTTCTCCAAATAGTAAAGTCCTTTTTTCGAGAACATTTTCTTTTTACGGTACTCCTGACCAAAAAACAGATAAATGATGATTCCTAAAACGGGAAGCGTTATTAACACCAAAACCCAACTAATCGTTTTTATCGGATTCCGGTTTTCGAGCACAATTAATACGGCAATAAAAACTACAGTGACGAAATATAAAATAGTAATAGTTCCGGGCGTGTAGTGCCAAATTTCCTTAAGAAATTCTAACATTCAGTAAGTGTTTAAATCGATCAACTAAATTTCAGCAATTTTAATTTGATAAACAAACTACTTACCTTATTCGTATAGATTAAAAACAGAAGTCATGAAAAACATTCTTATACTCTTTATTTTGATAATTTCATTTGCGTGTGGTACACAAAAACCCATTCAGCAAAAAGAAGTAACGCAGGAAACTACTGAAGAAGATACCGTTACTTACGAACTAATTGTGTTGGATTCGGGTTTCGAAACCTGGTATGTCACAAACAGTAAACCATCGTGGTATCATTCGCAGAGCTACTACGAAAATTGGAATCAGCAATATGCGAATGCCTGGAATAATCAGTCGATATGGAAACGTAACTCTCAGTTATTGGAAGGACAAATCAATTACGAAGCTCAAACCGATTATGGGCTTGAAATTAACCACAAGTTGTTTTACTATTTTCAGTATGTTGAAAAGAAACTAGGCATTCCTATTATAGCTAATGGCCCGAATGCAATTTGAAGTTACGGATGCAACGCGCGGTGGATTCTGGGAGTAATTAAAACATGAGCTATAACCAAACAAAAGCATAAAAACTAACTGAATAGCAAAAAAATCGATACTTTTGGTTTATGAGAACGTTACATGAAATAAAATCTATTCTGGGTAATCATAAGCAGCGTTTGTTTAACGATTATCCGATAAAATCTATGGCAATTTTTGGCTCTTATGCACGGAAAGAAAATAATGACAGTAGCGATCTGGATATCATTGTTGAGTTTAAGGATAAGGTTGGAATTAGATTCATTGATTTAGCCGAAGAAATTGAAACCATCGTAGGATTAAAAGTTGATTTAGTATCCAAAAACGGGATTAAAGAGAAATATTTACAAATAATTGATTCTGAACTAACCTATGTTTAGACGTGATGTCATTCTGCTATTAGATGAATTAGTTGATTGGCTTGATACAATAATCGACCGAAACAAAGACACTTAACACAAAGAACATAGTTCAACTACTCTATTCGTAACACCTTCCTGCTTTACGCTATAAAAAAACCTCCCCACCCTGAGAATCAAAACATCTTAATCGGGATTCACAAAAAACTTTAACATGGTATCGTGCATATTTTCGGTTTTAACCGGCGAAACTGGCAAAGTTGGCGCTTGCACTCCCTTTACAAAAAAAGTGTTCCCGTAATAAACATGCGCTTCATCCCACAAATTCTGATCAATAAAGGATTGTAGTAAGTGGAGACCTCCCTCAATAATTACAGACTGAATTTCATTTTCATGTAACCAATGTAGGATTTGAGGAAGAATATTGGATTGAAAATCGATCTTTACAAATTGAAGATTCTGCATCGACTCTGCATTTTCCTCCGTAAAAACGATGGTTGGTACTTTTCGGTCTTTTAGGGAAAGTTTTTCTGAAAGTCGGTTTTTCCGGTCGAGCAACAACCGTTTTGGTTGGTTACCAGACCACTCGCGAACAGTAAGCGTCGGATTATCTTTCAATGCCGTGTTTGTACCAACCAAAATTGCCGCCTCTTCGCTGCGTTGTTTATGCACTTGCCTACGCGATAATTCGTTACTTATCCACGTTGGTTGTCCAAAAGCAATCTGAGAACGGTCAATATCCAAAAAGCCATCCAGGGTTTGAGCCCACTTCAGCACCAGATAAGGCCGCTTCTTTTGATGGAAAGTGAAAAACCGACGGTTTAACCACAAGCATTCCTTTTCGAGCACCCCAACCGTTACATTGATTCCTGCCTTCTGCATCTTTTCAATTCCTTTACCCGCAACTTTTGCAAACGGATCGATTGAACCAACAACCACTTCCGGAATTTCGTGCTCGATGATCAATTCAGAACAGGGAGGAGTTCTCCCAAAATGAGCACAAGGCTCAAGGCTGACATACAAAGTCGACGACTTCAGTAATTCCTTGTTTTTAACGCTATTAACGGCATTCACTTCGGCATGTGGCTTTCCACATTTTTCATGATACCCTTCGCCAATTATTTTCCCCCGATGTACAATTACGCAGCCCACCATTGGATTTGGAGCCGCATCTCCGGCACCCAACCGGGCCAACTCCAAACAACGGTTCATGTATTTTTCGGCAGTGTTCATCAGGAAAAAACTAACTTTGTCAAAAATACAAATAAATGCAGGCAAGCATCAAATATATCCGAAAAGAATTGGCAGAGACATATCCGAAGGAAGAAGTCGAAGGTTTTATTCGAATTATCCTTCAACACTTAAAAGAGTATAATTTAACTGACTTGGTTACTAATCGGGACGAAGCTTTAACTTCGGAGGAGATTGAAAAGATTCACACTATTGTTGACCGGCTGAAGCAATCGGAACCAATCCAATATATTTTAGGAGAAGCTGATTTTTGCGATCTGGTTTTTAAAGTCAATCGCAAAGTGCTAATTCCGCGCCCCGAAACAGAGGAATTGGTCAGATGGATTTTGCGTCGCCAAAAAGACGGAGCGTTTCGAATTCTGGATATTGGAACAGGCAGTGGCTGTATCCCGATAAGCTTGAAAAGACACTACCAAAAGGCCAATGTTTTGGCTTGCGACATTTCGGCCGATGCACTTCGTGTAGCCAAAGAAAATGCAGCACGACATCAGGCTGAGATTGCCTTCTTTCACCTCGACATTTTAGACCCTCAACTGCCTGAAACATTCGAAAAAATAGATGTTTTGGTCAGCAACCCACCCTATGTGACTAAATCTGAAAAACAACAAATGCAGAACAATGTTCTTCAATACGAACCGGAAACTGCACTGTTTGTACCGGATGATCAAGCTTTGATTTTTTATAGAGCTATTGCAGTTTTTGCGAAAAAACATCTCGCTAAAAACGGCAAGCTATTTCTTGAGATCAATGAAGCGTTTGGTAAAAAAACCAGGTCGCTATTAAAAGAAAACGGGTTTTCAAACGTTCAGTTAAAGAAAGATATCAACGGAAAAGATCGCATGATTTATGCTGAATTGTGTGAGCATTAAATTCTATTCGAAATGAAACGACGACAATTCATACAAAATAGCTTACTGGCAACCGGAGGACTACTCTTTGCATCCAACACCAAGTCGATCAGCAAAGCAAAACTGGCCTTTATCCGCGGAGGAAGTCCGGCTAACATGCTTGATCTTGGGATGGAAGCTCTTGGCGGATTGGAACAGTTTGTTCCAAAAGGCGCGACGGTATTGGTGAAACCCACATTGCGCTGGAATCAAGGGCCGGAAAGTGGCAGAAATACAAACCCCAAGCTTTTAGCTCATCTGGTTGAGGCTTGCTACAAACTAGGTTCCCGCGCCGTGTATTTAGTCGATCATACTGAAGACGAATGGACCAAATGCTACAAAAACAGCGGCATTGAGCGGGCAGTCAAAGATGCCGGTGCAAAGATTCTCCCGGGAGATCAGGAATTTCTGTATCCAGAGGTTCAACTTCCGCAAGGCGGAACCATGACCTCGGCCAAAATCCATGAGGTTATTGAGGAAGTTGATCTGATCATCAATGTGCCTTCAGTGCAACAAGATTCCGATGGAAACTATTTCGGTGCTTTTCAAAACCTGGCAGGATTAATCTGGAACCAACCGACTGATCCACAATCGTTGATAGACTTTGTCAAATTTAAAACTCCCGTTTTAAATATCATGGACATCACGCGGGTTCCGGGTAAAGATTCGGTTAAGGAATACAAAACGCTGGTCATATCATCGGATATTGTTGCGGCAGATTCTTATGCGGCAAAACGAATTGGAATTCAACTGAATTCACTGCCTTACCTGAGCCAGGCAGAAGAAGCCGGACTGGGAGCAACAAGTCTGTCCCCGGAAAGCATCAGAAGTATTATCTTAAAAAACAGTATTCAGTAGATAAATCATAGTCGGATGAATCGCTTCAAGCTTTGGTTTTATATATATTTGTTTGAGCTGTTCCAAAATTGATAGTTGATTGTGAAGAAATTTTTCCGAAATATTGTTCTTTTCCTGAATCTATTAGCCATTTTCGGGCTTCTAATTAGTTACCTGTCGAGCAAAATTAGTCCGGCAACATTTTGGGTTCCTGCCCTCTTCGGATTAGCTTACCCCTATCTTTTGCTCATCAATATTCTCTTTGTTTTCTTGTGGTTGTTTTCCAAAACCCGATATGCACTTCTTTCTTTAATCGTTATTGCCGTCGGCTACAGTCATCTGACTCATTATTTTCAATTTTCAGGAAGCCAGGAATCAATACCAAAGGGGCTTATTATTTCAAGTTACAATGTGAAAAATTTCTATGGGAACAACAATGGAAGCAGGCAAGAGACGGCACTAAAAGTACTGGACTTTTTTAAGGAAAAAGAAGCCGATATTGTATGCCTGCAAGAAGTTAATTTACGCGGACAAAAGAGCTTTTCATCAAAATCCTCAAGAAAAAGTAAAATCCCTTTTTTAAACTATGCTCATGCCAGTAAAAAGGGCGGACAGGTAACCTATTCCAGATTCCCAATTATTCATACCGAAGAAGTCCATTTTGAAAACTCTTCAAACATGATTATTTATTCTGATCTTAAAATTGACGAAGATACCATCCGGCTTTTTAACTGCCATTTAGAAAGTTATCGGTTTTCCGATGCTGAAATTAATTCGCTCGACTCCATCTCATTTAGCAAGCAGGAAGAAAGCCTCCGTAAAGTAAGGTTCACCGGATCAAAGCTTAAGCAAGCTTTTATTAAGCGTACCAAACAAGCCGAAAAGCTGCATCAGCTAATTAAAGATTCTCCATACGAAGTTCTCTTATGTGGCGACTTTAACGACACCCCGGTTTCGTATACCTATAGTACAGTTATTGAGGGTTTAGAAGATGCTTTTGTGCACTCAGGAAGTGGAATTGGCAATACATATCTGGGGAAATTACCTTCCTTTCGTATCGACTACATTATGCACAGCCCAACGTTTGAAAGCTACAATTTTCAGGTTGATAAAGTCGATTATTCAGATCACTACCCGATCAGCTGCCAAATCAAAATTACCGATTAGAATAATTTTTTTCGCTTGCGCAGGAAACTATGCAGTACCTGTTTAAAATCTTCATTGATATCGGCTTCAACCAAATCAATATGATACTGCCCACACTTTACCTTCAGGTCTTCAAAATACTGATTAACGGCCTTTTTGTAGTTTTCTTTTAGCTCGTGAGGCGAGAATTTCAATTGCTGACCGGTCTCCAAATCAATAAACCGATAGGGCCGATTCTGAAAATCAAACTGCCGCTCCTGCTTGCGGTCGGTCACATGAAAAAGGATGACTTCATGCTTGTTATAGCGCAAATGTTGCAAGGCCGAGAATAGTTCATCTTCTTTGCCATCGCCCATCATATCACTGAAAATAATGATTAGCGAACGCTTGTGAACCTGCTCAGCAATTTGGTGTAAAGCATCGACAGTATTGGTCGTTTTTTGCAGGTCGTCTTTCCCACTCGTCAGCAAACCGGCCAATTTACCGTACAACAATTCGGCATGAACTGATGAAAGGCGATTCTCAGAATGAAATTCTATATGATCGGAAAACAAAGTCAGACCTATAGAATCCCGCTGTTTACGGACCAAATACATTAATGCCGCCGCGCTATAAGCCGAAAAAGCCAGCTTGTTAAACAGCTCGCTCTTCCCTTTTTCAAAAGGAAACAGCATGGACGATGACGTGTCGATGACGACCTGACAACGCAGGTTGGTTTCCTCTTCGTACTGTTTGACATACAAACGATCGGACCGGGCAAACAATTTCCAATCAATGTGCTTGGTTGATTCACCTTGATTATACTGTCGGTGCTCAGCAAACTCGACTGAAAAGCCACGAAAAGGGCTTCGATGAAGGCCGGTTATGAATCCCTCAACTACCTCTCGGGCAATCAATTCCATATTGTCGAATTGCTGAAACTGCTGGATGTCAAAAAGATTGTTCATTACCTACAAAAATAGGGAAACCGTTTGCTTTCGCAAGCATCGCAATTCGTTTAATTATTTGTCAAACTCAGATGACTGAAATCACGTCCATTCACAGAATACTCCGTTGGAAAAACTCCTCAAGCAGTTTGGAATCGCTTGGCAGACAAGATTGGCATATTTTTATTTCAATCCAAAATTGCATGGAGACCAACTCTTTTCCTATTTTTGACGCATGGAAACAATCGAAAAAGACATCTGCCAGAAAGTTGGTTATTTTCAGAAGCCACACGGAATTAAAGGCGCTTTGAGCATGATTTTTGAACCTCAATACGATATCAGTCTAGAAGAGGAGCCAACTTTGTTTGTTGAGATTGACGGCTTACTCGTTCCTTATTTTTTTTCGGAAGAAGGTATTCGGTTTAAAACAGCTGAATCAGCCCTTATACATCTCGATTGGGTTGAAGATGAAGAAGAAGCCAGGAAGCTCGCCGGACACTCGGTCTATCTGAAAAATGATGATGTAATTGTTCCCGAAGAAGAATTGACGGTGCATCATTTGATTGGTTTTCAACTCCAGGATCCTGAAATTGGCCAAATTGGGCTTATTGAACGTGTGGAAGACTATGGTGGAAATCTCCTGTTTCAAGTTCAATACCAAAACAAAGAAGTACTGGTTCCTTTTAATGAAGAACTGCTACTTGATTTAGATGAAACGAAACGAACCATTACAATCCAATGTCCCGAAGGTATTTTTGATTTGGAATAGACTGCGATTAGACAACAATGATTAGCCGTGAGTTTACCCAAGGTCATTAAGTTTTGCCATGAAGCAACCAATGACAACATCTGACTGTCTTGGAGAATTGAATAGGAAAATAAGCGTACACCCATTTAAACTATTTTTTTTCTCCAAACTCGTCATCAATCTTAGAAGTAGAAGATGTCTCGTTTAGATCGTTTACCACGGTACTCGCCTTTTTTAACCACCTTAACGATCGTCCGGCGATTAATAGCATGCTCCGCTTCTGAGCAGTCGACTCCATCGTCGCACCGATTTAGCAATCGGGTTTCTCCATATCCCTTGTACCCAATGCGCGATGGATCAATTCCTTTAGAAATGATATAATCGAAAGCCGCTTTCGCCCTTCGTTTTGAAAGCAATAGGTTCTCCTGATCATCTCCCTGTGAATCGGTATGGGACTCAATCCTAACTTCAGTCTCCGGGTATTTTAGCAGATACTCAATCAATTTATCGATTGTTCTTTCAGCAGCCGGATCAATTCCCCAGGTTCCGAGCGCAAAACTGATGTATTCCAAATCAATCACCTGAAGTGCGTCACCTCCTTCATTTTCCATCATCAATGGCTCAGGAGCTCCATCATCATCAAAAGGTTTCATGTCCAGAAAGAGCTCAACAAAGGTCTCATCATTCTGCCGTAATTTCCGGGTTTCAACCACCTCATCGTTCGGAAAATAAAACTCTTTTTGCCCATTGATAATGTAGTCTTTGCCTTTATTTACTTCAAACTCAAATCGGCCATCAACCTGTGTAAGGCTTGTAAAAATAGTATCAGCAAATTCATTCACAATACTAATTTTAGTGTCAGGAAGAATGTCGCCTGTTTCGCGATCTTTAGCTACGCCGCGAATAATTACCGGGATGTAAGTTAACTTCACGTAATAAATATCATCACTTCCACGGCCTCCCTTTCTATTCGATGCGAAATAACCGGCAGTTCCCGTACTGTCGAGTACAAAACTAAAGTCGTCTTTCGGACTATTTACCGGATAACCCATATTTTCGACCGTGCTAAACACGCCACTTTCGGGTACCGAAAAGTAGACATCCAACGCACCGAGTCCACCGTGCCCATTCGAAGAGAAATAAAGCACACCGTCATCGCTGATAAAAGGGAAAAATTCGTTGCCCGATGTATTTACTTTTGGTCCCAAATTGAACGGCTCGCTCCAAAAACCACGATTGAATACCGAAAAGTAAATATCCGACCCTCCATATCCACCCGGCATGTTGGATGCGAAATAAAGTACATTTCCTGTTTGATCAATTGATGGATGTCCGGTAGAATAATCATCGCTGTTAAATGAAAACTCACCCCGGGATTCCCACTTGCCTGTTTCTTTACCTCCAAATGAAATCTTCAGGTTCACTTCACCTTCTTCGCTCTTCGAAACCCCGCGTTTACCCACATTATTTTGGGTAATGTAAACCCGGTTACTTTTCGTGTCGAAGGAAACAGGCCCGTCATGATAGGTTGTTCGCAGCTTGGGAGCAAAATCCTCAACATTCAGGATATCGCCATTGGGAGCCCGGTCGCCGACATACAAGTTCAGGTAGGGTAAATCATTCCACTTGTATTTGCGTTCGACAATACCATTTCGTGATTTAGTTGAAGAGAACACAACCCGATCGTAGTAGAAGGCAGCTCCCATTTCCGATCCTTCAGAGTTAAGGGAGATCGGACGAATTTCGTATTTGCTGGAATCGCGGTGTAAAAACTGAATGTATTCGAGCAGTGAGGTTTGAATGTTTACCCGTCCATCTTCCGGACGCAGTTCAGAGTATTCTTTCAGCCATTGCTCGGCCTGCAAATATTTACCGTTACTTTTCAACGCCTGCGAATACGCAAATAAGTCTTCCGGTTCTTCGGCCCGACGATCAATCAGAAGTTTAAGCCATTTTTCGACCTCCTCGGTATTTCCTACCTGACGGTTGGCATCGGCAAGCTTTTGAACGACATAGTTGTTTTCCGGATCTTTCTCATACGCGTACTCATATAGCTCAATGGCTTCAATAAATGCGAATTCATCAAAGGCTTTATCAGCCAGACGAATGGTCACTTTTTGAGCGCCTGCCTGCGAATAGCATAAGAAAAAAAACAGGAAGAAAACTAATATGTTCGGGCTAAACCGTTTCTTCATCATTTAAACTCAAAATTAGAAATAACGTGGCGATCTGACCTTTCCACGTCCAAAGTTAAAGTCATAACTTACTAATACCTCATGCGTACCATTATTGTAAACAGCTATATCAGTTGTTGTTACATCATAAGAATATCCAACTTTCAACTGACTTGTTATCTGTAGCTGCAACATTCCCCCAAAAGCATCTCCTACCCGGTACATTGCCCCCAACCACAGTCTATCGTAAAATAAAAACTGGGTGGTAACATCAAAAGAGATCGGTGCATTTTGTACATATTTTGTTAAAAAATAAGGCTTAAATTTAAGAATTCTGTTGATATCAAACACGTATCCTGCCAGAAAGAATAAGTGAATCTGTTCTTTACTTAAATATTCAGAAGAAAAATTATACTTGTTTATTTTGTTTTGAATAAGCTTTGGAACTGACAGACCTGCGACGAAACGCTCAGAATTATAGTAAATTCCAATCCCTGCATTAGGTAAAAGATTTTGATTGATATCGCTTGAAAAAATCGGGTCATTGTTGTCAACCGTTTTCAATTCAGAAAGGCCTGCCTCATAAAAATTAACGCCACCTTTCAAGCCAAACGACAAATATCTTCCGCGATCGAAATCAATGCTGTATGAATAATCGAAATAGGCGCCGGTTTGAGAAATAGGCCCCAACTGGTCTCTCAATAACGAAAAACCCAATCCCATATGAAATCTTGTAATTGGGGAGTGCACCACAAATGTTTGGGTTACCGGTGCACCTTCAAAAGCAACCCACTGATTACGCGACATAACCATCATGCTTAGCACATCGCCTGAACCAGCATAGGCCGGATTTATCGAAAGGATGTTATTCATGTATTGCGTATACATCGGATCTTGCTGTGCACGTCCTTTTTTCGTCTGAAAAAAAGATACAATCAACAATAAAATGATATAAATAAAAATCTTCTTCATCAATACATAGAACTACAAAGCGATCAAAATTACAATTAATCTATTCATCAAAATTTTAAACATCAAAACAAACGTTACAAATACATCCTGCGCTTCGATATGCTTTCAACGATAATTCCAGAAACCTATATCTTCTACCGTTCCACATAGATGTATCCATTAATTTTCTCATTCCCTACTCCCAAATCAAGAATGTAGTAATAGGTTCCTGCCGGTACCTGCCCACTTCCGGTTCGTATCCCTTTATTGGCAGTACCATCCCAAAAGCCATCGCGACTAATTCCCATTCCATAGTTTGCAGATTGGTAAACCAGATTTCCCCATCGGTTAAATATTTTCATACTCACCTGTTCGTACTGACCAATTCCTTTTATCTCGAAATAATCGTTGATACCGTCTCCATTGGGAGAAAATGCGTTCGGCGCAAACAATTCATCATCGGTTATCATCACCAATACGGTGGCTTCATCGCACTGATTCGAAAAATCGCAGACTGCATAAATGAAATTATCCTGCCCCACATAGTATTGATCGGGCGTGTAAGTGATTATTGAATCGGACGAAACAATAGCAACACCATGATCAGGAGGCATTACAATGGTCACCGACTCAGGGTCTAGCTGCCCTTGAGGCATATCATTTCGTAAGACGTTGATATCAGCAAAAGTATTCACGAGAACACCCGCAGTATCATTAAACGCGGTCACTTGAATTAGCAATCCGACATTCACCGAATCTAAAACGGAACAACCAAACTGATCAGAGATCTCCAAATAATAAGTCCCCATTCCTGATATTTGTGGAGTAGCAGATTGTGCTCCGTTAATAATCAACTCATCGCCTTCGGACCACCAGTTAAAGGATAAATCCTCGCCTAGGCTGGATGAAGCGTCGAGCATAATCACATCGGTAGGGCTATTTACAAACACCTGCCTGTCCATAACGACTTCAGGTGAACTTGCCACTTGCACAAAAACGGTGTCTTTAGCTGAAAAACCATTCGAATCCGTAACCGTTAACACATAATTTGTCGACTGCCCTGCCGTAAATTCAGGCGTGGAACTTTGGGCGTCATCTAAATAAGTAGTCGGCTCCCATTGGTATTGAATCGGTTGCTGGCCATAGCTGCTGCTTGCATCTATCTGAACCGGCAAGCAACTTCCAGCCAACACTGTATCGGCTGCGATATAGGCAACCGGTAAATTGTCGTTGGAAATAACAGTGATCGTTTTTGACAAAGTTTCGGACTGACAGCCCGCTGCATTAGTCGCTTCAACACTTAAAACATGAATGCCCGGTTGGTTCCAGTCAATTTCTTCAGTCGCAGTTGTTTCGGAGCTTAACTCCAGAATTGTACCTCCTGGTTTTTGTATCGACCAATGGTACGTATAAGCAGCTGACCCGGTTGCGAAATAGGACGCAATTGTTCCTTCCATCGTTTGAATCGGATCGGTATCAAAATCGATGCTTGGCGCTGGCTGAATCGTCGTTGTCTGCGTATTTCGCCCTGCTTCGGCCTCTGCAGTAATTCCCAAAGCATCGGTAATTTCTAATAAGGTAATTGTAACTGTCGTATTCACATTGGGACTTGCCGAAAACAAATTGTGGCTAACCTGCAATTGCTGGCTCGAATATTCAACCGTTTGAATGGGTTGCTGAACGCCATTTACAGCATAAGAAACTTCAGCCGGGAAACGATCCTCATTCCATGAATTTCCGCTCCCATCATCAAAAGAGACATCTACAGTAATCGAATTGTCAGTCTCCTCGTAACACTGCGATGTAGTTGAATTCGCGACTGAGAAACCGAGATTCGCTTGTAATATATTCAACTCAATAGCTCGGCCTGTTGAGCAACCATAGGAATTTGTTTCGAATACAATCAAATAGTAAGTCCCTGCATCTGTAAACACCAATTGAGTTTTATTTGAATTTTGAGGTAATTTAAAAACATAGCTATCCTGATTTGCTGGGTTGGATGCACGTTGGTCCATATAAACACCCCACAAATATTCATTCCCGTCCACCTGATCAACTTCTAAAGAAATTTCTTGACTTGTTAAATAAGTCGCTTGACCAATTGATTTAATTACCCCCGTAATTAGACAGAAAAGAGAAAGAACTAATATCCAAATCCCCTTTTTCATAGAAAATACCGCTGGCTATTTAGCCAGCGGTATCCTTTATTTATACTAGTTAGATTTAATATTATTTGTATTTGGAATTGGATTAACTGTAATCTGGAAAGCGGAGTTTGTATGAGATCCATCTGTGCCATCAAAACCGGTAGGCTCTGTTCCTTCGCTGAAATCACTATCTCCATTCAAATCAACTACAACCGATGATGGTTCAATGTCAAAATCTAAAACATAGTTTTCATCCGGGGCATCTGCAACATTCTGCACTGTTACTTCTATCGTCACTTCAGATACGCCAGTAGCTGTAATATTACCGTCGCCATTAGCATCAATACTTCCGGTAACTCCAGTTTGAGTTGGTATTGCCCAGGTTATATTCGCCTCTGTAGTAGTTGGCTTTGTATTCGATGCATTGCTAACAGCAAATTTCCAACTTGCACTGGTGAAAGAATCCATAATCTCGTCGGAAGCAGTACCTGCTTTTTTAGTATAAAGTGATACTTTATAGGTGAATTTCATAGTATTGAGCGACTCGTCATTTAGGTCTTCTGCATTATCAGTTCCCCATATATCTCCTGAATTCGTATTACAAGTTGTGAAATCTGCATCAAGAAGATTCGGAGTAGTCTCATGATCATAAGTTTGAACGAGCAAGTCAAGTTCAATGATTTGAACACTAAATCTTCTAGTTGTGGTACAACTATTCGAACTTGTTTCAACAACTTCCACAACATAATTTCCCGCTGCAAGCCAAGTTATCTGAGCTTTAAATGTTTCATCTGATCCTGCACCAAAAGAGTAATCAGTGCCTGCCGCAGCTGTTAAACTTGAAACAGTTAAAAAATCAGATTGATAATCATAGACAGACCATTGGTAAGTACTTCCTGTATGCCCTGGCAAATCCTCAGCCGACCCATCAGAACTATTTACATAGTATGGCCGCGTGGAGTTGATAGTAGTAGTTTGATCAAATGTTTGTGCAAAAACATTTGCACTCATGCCTATTAATACAAATAGGCTTAATAACGTAAATAACTTTTTCATTTTAGTAAAATTTAAGGTTAACATTTAATTTTTATAAACTTCATTTTCAATTATCTATATATTAGTCCGTTGTAATCTCTGAGGTGTTTGGCACTCCCCAAAATATTACATCATCATCTTCGTCGGTATTGGTTGTTTGTTTGGTAATGCTGAAATTATCCGTTGCTGAATCAATGGTCAGGTTAAAATCCTTATCAACTGCAGCCTGGTTGGTAAAAATAAAGGCAACTTGCACCGCAGCATCTCCAGAAGTTTTCGTAATTGACACAACATAGGTCCCATCACAACTCTCCGAAGTACTTATTGACTGGGCATCGCTTGTATATAAATTGGATACGCTGCCCGTGCATCCATCGGTACCATCCGAAACCGTAAAATCAAACGCATACGGTTCAACACCACCTGTAAAGTCAATGTCCCAAAAAACGACTGTTGTAGTTCCCGTTCCACCATCCTGACAGGTATCACCTAATGGGCTCACTCCTGAGTTGAAATTCGTTTCCTGCACGTCAACATCAAACTCGAAAACAGCAGAACAGTTGCCGTTAATTTGTTCCTTAATCACCCGAATGGTGTAGGTGTTTCCACTAGTTACAGAAGTTTCTTCAAAAAGAATATCCCCGCTCGTTTGATCTGTATTATTAAAAGAAATTGAAGGCGTTACATCCGTACCCGACTGATCCAAAACCAACCAGGTGTACGTGTAATTTTCAGGATTCGGTTCTGTTGCATCAACCACGTAAGTGTGGGTTGACGTGATAAATGGTTTTTGCCCCGATCCCACTGCTCCCGTTCCCGACTGCCCTCCATCGTATGTCATTCCAGATATTGTTAACGGTGCGAGATTAGTTAAAACCGCAGTAAAAATGACCGAATCTTTATTACCCGACGCATCGGTAAAAACCAGTTCAATATCGGTATCAGCAAAAACCTCAGTGCCAATGAATGGCTCCTGAGTGATACTTGGTGAAGGGTCGCAATTGTCGGATAAGTCAGTTAATAAGGAGGAGTAGTCGGGGATTAAAACAGAACAACCGCGTGCGGCATCCAAATCCTGATTAGCCGGAGTGCTTGCGGTTGGTTCCGTAACGTCATTGATTGTAACCTCGGTTTCACAAGTTCCAATGTTTCCGCATTCGTCTTCAAAACTCCAGCTAACTACTGTCGTTCCTTTGGGGAATGCCACATCAACAAGATCTCCGGTTCCATTTACAGTTATAGATTCAATCGTATATTCATGATAAACAGTAATATTGCCAAAACCACAACCATCGGAGAAACTACTTGGCGCAATAATGCTCATTATTTTCTCACAATTACTATCCGCAAAATCAAAAATGTCATTAGGACAATCCTGAATAACAGGTGGCGTTGAATCCGTAATTGTGAAGGTTTGTGTGCAAGTTTGCGAGTTTCCGGCTTCATCAGTTATCGTATAAGTCCGTTTTACTTCACAACTGTTGGTTTCATCCTTTTTATCGGTAACATCCGAAAATTCAACGGTCAAATTTGTTTCACTCGTGCAATTATCTGATACGGTTCCTATCAGGGAAAAATCTTCGTAGCTAGTCACTCCCGCTTCAATATTTTCCACACAAGTGGCAGAAGCATCCGCAGGGCAAGTGCCAATAACCGGAGGAGTGATATCAACCGGCAGATCAACACTGGCAGAAACAGCAACCGAACATCCATTCGACTCGATAGCTGCAATTGAAAGGCTTGTTGTTCCGGTATTGGACAGTGCAACCGTCGTAAAAGAACCCGATCCGGAAGCAAACGTCAGTGTTGCCGTTTCGTCGGTTGATTCGTTTGGAGCACTTAAATCGTAAGTCACTGTATAAGTTCCATCGGCAAGTGAAGAAGATGTGACGTCAATCGTAGCCGCAGCATCTAAGCAAACATCATTGCCTCCCGAAAAGGCAAGCGACAATTCAGCTATGTCCGGCGTTGGAGGGTCAGTCAAAACTACATCCGGATCATCCGAAGTCACACAAGTTACAACAGTCAGACGCAGATTATTGTAAGCTCCGGCAGACAAATCGCTTATTGTTGCCAGTTCGCCGGACACAGATACTCCCGTGAAAGTTCCGCCATCGTATGTAATATCATACAGTCCATCAGGCACATTGGTCAAAGTCAACTCAATGACACCATCATTTCCACCACAGGTTGAAGGATCGGCTTGATCTGAAATAATTACGCTATAAACCGATGGTTGAGTAATGGTATAACTTCCGTTGGCAACACAGCTGTTGGCATCCGTTACTGTCACGTCGTAAGTTCCAACTCCAAGTTCGGTCTGATCTTCATCCGTTGAAACCAGCCCACTTCCATCCAGGGTTGACCATTCAAAAGTATAGGACTCTGTTCCTCCTGACACAGTAATGTCAATGGCTCCATCAGTTAAGCCATCACAACTAATCTGGCTAATTGTTGGAGTAACCACTAATTCGTCAGGTTCAGTAACTTCTACCGATGCCGTTTTAACACAGGCTCCATCAAATGTTACTGTTAAATTGTAGGTTCCGGCTGATAATCCTGAGATATCTAATGTGTTGGCAGAAAACGATCCATCACCTTGCTTTGTCCATGAATAAGAATATGGAATATCGTCGGTCCAGCTTGGTCCGTTAAACATCGTTCCCTGAGGGCTTACAGAAGTTCCGGTGCCTTCCTCCATCGACCAGTTGCCCGCTAAACTTGTTTCGGAACCGGCCAATTCTGAATGCATACGCTGCTTAATCTCATCAGCGGTCAATACACGCTCCCACAAATCTACCTGAGCAATCCATCCCTTGTAGTATGTATTATTCCTACTAGCATCATAACTTGAAGCTTCGGAGCCATCGCCAATAAAACCATATCGGGTTTGATTACTTCCCAATGGTTGCCCGTTGTGGGGATTGCTTTTTTGACTATCAAGCACACCGTCAACATAGAGATATTTATCGGCTCCGTCGTAAACTGCAGCGATGTGGTGCCATTGTCCATCTTTCACATCGACTGTTCCGACCATATCATCAATTCCACCACCCAAATCAGAATTCGTAGCAAACTCAACCGTGCTGCCAGATCGGTTTGTTCCACCAAGCGAAACATTAAAATATTCAGAACGATCTAAATCAAGCACCGACCAGCCCCCATCTCCCGGATCACATTTTACCCAGGCACAGACCGTTAGTTCAGGAATAGCAGATGTGCCGGAATAACTTTGATTCAATGCGATATAATCGTCCGAACCGTCAAAATAAATTGATTGTGTTAGATACGAATTTAAAGTGGCGTCAATGGCTCCATCCGAATTACCAAAGCAACTGACGTCGGTAACTGAGCTACTCACTGAAAAATCATTGGCCTCATAAATAATAATTGGAGTTGGCCATGTCGTAGTACAACCTGATTCATCAGATATCTGGACGTCATAAGTTCCCGGTGCCAAGTCAGAAAATGTATTGCCAGTTTGAAAATTTTCACCACCATCAATACTGTAACTAAGCTGACCATAGCCGGTTGCTGTGATTTGGATAGAAGCATCATCATCTCCGGCACAAGTTACTGGGGTATAGCTCACATCACTAATGGCGCAAACTTCATTGATGGTGACATCAAAACTACAAGTAGCAGTATTACCGGCAACATCAGTAACTGTCCAGACAACAGTAGTAGTACCAATTGGATAATCTCCACTGGCATCATCAGTTCCGTTATTAAAATCATTTGTAAGCACTGCCTCACTGCAATTGTCGTCAAACGAAGGCTTAGGAATGGTTAGTGGATTGTCGGTAGCTTCTGCAGTGATGTCGCCATCACAAGCAATTATCGGGTCTATTTTATCATTTACAGTCACATCAAGTGAACAGGTTGCTGTTTCGCCACATGGATCAGTTGCAGTAAAAGTGACGGTTGTCGTTCCAACAGGATAGGTTCCCGATGCATCTGAGCCACCATTAAAATCGTTTGTTAGTGTAAACGTTCCAGAATCGTCGGAAACAGAAGGAAGCGGAACAGTTACATCTTTCTCGCAAGACGCAACACCAAGCACCTCCTCAGTCCCAAAGCTCAAAGAGGGCTCTGTAGGAGCACTTTTTGCAACAGCCATCCAATCGATGTAATAAAAATGGCCTCCACGAACAGCCAAGTGTGTAAATGTATTGTAGGTTGGATCAGTTCCATACTCCGAACCAAGCAGGTTACTATGATTATCTTCATAAATATTGGCAACGAATGCCGATCCATTTTTCTCTAACTCTGTAATATACCAGTTATCTCGTGGCTGAGAGACATTGCTTGCACTACCGCCTGACGCAGATCCATTAGTACGACGCTCAAAGCCAAATGTTCCAGTTGACGATACATCTGCATTTCGAGTTAGGGTGTAACCATTTCCCGAACCATCCTCCAGTCCATAGCGATCCATTGCTCCACCGTTCGAAGCTCCACCTGGTCCTGTAGAAGCTCTTTGCTCTCTGGTAATTAATTTGAAATCGGAGATCGTTGTGCCAATACTTTTTTGACCTCCACTTGGATCGTCATTATCTTGCTTGACCAGAACATTATACCCAAAAACCGAGCTATTTGTGGTTACCGATCCACCATTAGCAACGTCTGCCCAACCAGATGCCGTATTCATATCATCAAAATAGATGAAGGTATTTGAACTGTTGCTGGCTGATGTTGCAACAGAGTTTCCATAAAGAAGGTAGATCGTTTTAGACGCGCCGATGCTTGGAACGTTCACCCAAAAAACGGCAGTTGAACCGTCTTGCTGTTCAAGCCAAAAAGACAGGGACGTAGATCCATCAGAATCACGAAACCTAATATCGGAGAAATCCGCATTCATCTTACCGGTCTCCATAGGCACGTCAACACGAACCTGATAGTCCGTTAAGGTGCTTCCTGAATTCGTTATCGTAATCGGTTTACGGTATTGCCAATATCCACCGACATCTGCACTTGTAAGATCAACAGAGATATCCGCAGGACATGAAGAAAACGACGGTGCTGCATTCACAATGGTAACTTGTGCCTGACATGTACTGGAATTTCCGGATTCGTCTTCAACAGAAAGCGTAACCGTGTTACCACCAACATTTGTACAATCAAAAGTTAGCTGATCTTGTCCATCAATCTTGACTATTAAATTACCGGAAGAAGTACAATTATCCATACTCCCATTGTCAACATCTGCTGCGGCAACTGTTGCCTGACCGCCGGCACCGATGGTTACGGAAATATCCTGGCAAATAGCAGTTGGAGCTTCCGTATCAACAACAGAGACCACCGAACTACAGGTAGTGACATTCCCACTCTCGTCCGTTACCGTCAGCGTAACGGTATTATCGCCCAAATCGGAACATGTAAAGGAACTCACATCCAGGCTCAAACCCAGACTACCTGAAGGAGTACAGTTATCATTGCTCCCACTATCAACTTGAGATGGAGTGATTGTGGCGTTACCCGAATTATCAAGAGCAATTGTTATATCCTGGCAAACGGCAGTTGGATCAGTTGTGTCGCTATAATCAATAGTCCAACTACCATTACTCGCACAGCCCATTGAAGTATTTGAAACAACGACAGTATATGTTCCGGGCTCGACTCCGGACAAATCTTGTGTTGTTGCAGAAAAACCGGTATCACCGGATTTTGTCCATAAATAGGAGTAATCATCCTGCCAAGTCGGCGAGCCTGAAAAAGTTCCATCATTTCCCGCCGGCACTGATGTCAGAGCTGTACCTGATCCTTCATAAAAATTAAACCCTGCTAACAATCCGGATTCTGACCCCGTATACTGATAGAATCCAGAAGCGAGGTTTCCGATTTCTCCGGGACTTAATGCGGAGTTCCAGAAACCTACTTTAATCATTTGACCAGGAAAACTACCTCCGGATGGATCCCAAACACCAGCTCCAATTTTTGAAGTATAAGTGGATGTACCATAATTACCTGTGGTATTGCCGCCAGTGGTAACAACCGCACCATCAATATACAATGTTATTGAATTCCCATCGCCAACTGCAGCTACATGATGCCAGCCGTTATCTGCGGGATACGCATTTGTTGAGACACTTCCTCCCCATGGAGTCCAACACCCCAAGCTCGATGCATTTTCAAAACCAAATTCAATGGCATCGTTTTGCCCAAACAAGCTGATTCGGGAACCAATCGTCGATAAATCTACTTTAATCCATCCTTCCAACGTAAATTGAGATAGGTTTGACATTAACATGTTACCTAAGTCAATATAATCGGGATCATTAAACTGAATAGGATATGGAACAGTTAAGTCAATTGTTCCGTTTATGGAGTTCTGACATTCAACTGTATTCGTTGTTGCAGTTAACGAGAAATTACATTCATCAACGACAATTTCATTGTCAATATTAGTAACCGAAAGATCTTGCGGATTGGATCCATTAAAATTATTGTCGAAAGAACTTGCAGCGGAAGTAATAATGCTATAATTCACATCACCATCATTACTTCCATCATCAATCCCATTTATTGTAACTGTTTGTGGTACGTTATAATTAGATGGTGTAAATGTTAAACTCGACGGGCTAGCTGTTCCTTCAGAAATATCATCTGATGTTAAGCTTATCGTTACATCATTGTAAGTAATCGCATTGAGTACAACCGTAAATGTAGCAGTTCCACCGTCTTCTGTAGTGATCAGCCCACTGGTCGGACTAACTGTTATTGAATAAGAATCATCGTCGTTGATTGTAATCGTGGTTGGGGTAACGCTTGTTGAGATTCCTGCAATATTTGTTGACCCAACACTTACAATAACTGTTTCATCAGATTCAACGAGGTAATCATTCACACTTGTAATTGCAACCTCCTCAGTAAGTGAACCTGACGGAATTAATACTGAATAAGTAGGGTTACTATAATCATTTGGATGAACAGCACTTCCACTATAGTTGAAATAAATTGTAATGTCGGCACAAAAAGTATTACTTAATGTGGCAGTTACAATGGATGATCCGCCATCTTCCGGAATTGAACTATTGTTAGCCGAAAGCGTAATGGTGGGATAAAAATCATCATCGATAATCGAGGTAGTTACTTGCTGATTTCCACTTTCAGTACCGTTAGTTACACTTGACACATCAACCAATATAGTTTCATCCCCCTCCACATAGCAGTCGTCAATACCGGTTATCGTTACTGTCCCACTCAAACTTCCTGCCGGTATCTCAATTGAATTCGAAGTCTTTGAATAATCTGAACTATTTGCAGCGGTTCCACTAAAATCAAGATAAATGGTTACAGCTTGGCTATAGGCGTTACTTAATGTAGCAGTTATAACTGCTTCTCCTCCGTTTTCCAAAATCGAAGGATTGTCAATACTTAGAGAAACCGATGGTATAACACTAGCCACTGTAATATAACCTGTTTTTGTTTGAGTATCTTCACCACAATCATCCGAAATGGTAAGCGAAACATCATAAGTTCCTCCAGCATTATAAGTTACAGTTGGATTTTGCGATGTGCTTGAAGAAGGGTCTCCTCCAGGAAACGACCACAGGTAAGAATTCGGACTTCCAGAAGACAAATCAGAAAATGAAACACTAACTCCAGCATTGACGGTGGTAGGACTCGCTGAAAAATCAGCCCCCAAACTCGTCTCAACTGAGGTAAAAACCAACGCACCAGATGATTGCCCCGCTTGTTCTTCAACTCGAAACTCAACAGTGGAATTACTATCCAACAAACCGGTCCATACATTTGTGTGTGAATCACAACATCCAATATGTTCCCAAACTTGACTCCCATCAATGTATAACCTCGCTCCATCATCATGCCCGGTAACATCAATTTGATATGTTCCACAGCTGAAGTTTGTGCGTTTATAAACGACTGTATGGTTATTGTTGTCAACTGTACATCCCAGGTATCCCGAAGCATTCGAAGGAGAAGTGGCGCCATCCCAGCGGTTCCTGGAATCAAATGTTAAACTCGATTCTGTATAATAGCCACGGTAGGAAAGTCCATTTAAATCAATGTCATCTCCATTATAAGCGTAAACATTCCATTGACTGTCACCAAAAATAGAAGGGTCTCCGATAGCAGTGCATGGAGGAGTTCCTGTTACAACAATATTATCTGCATAATAATACTCATCAGTGGAACTATTGACCATTACAATCCGAATACTCAACGATGTTCCATTTAAACCCGTTTGAGAGGCAACAACTGGGCTCCAGTTATTATCATTCAAATTACCATTGTTGGAAAAAAACTGCCATCCAGTATTGTCTAAATTATAATAGACCCTCAAGTAATCAGATGATTCCATATCTCCAAAACCGAATACATCTAATGAAATTTCAACATCGGCATAAGCTGAAATATCAATTGACAAGTCTGTCTCCCATGTATCGCGATTCCCACTACTGGAACGAGTTGCTAACAACGCATTATTATAAACAGTAATCCCTGAATTTCCATTATATCCTTCAGCAGTCCAACTTGCAACTCCTGACGGACTTCCTTCGCCTGTAATAGTACCATCAGAATAGGTGAAATCTTCTTGCCAAATGGTGGTAGTTTGTGCTTCACTATTCAGGATAGCACCAAATAAAAAAAAAGAAAAAATGACAATTGTAATTTTGAATTCCGACAGCACACAACTACACCGCTGCCCCGAACTGGAACTTCTTGAAGAGAAAATATATCTAGCTAGAATAAAGAATAACCGATATCTATTTTGCGGGTTTATCATTCGCCTCAATTTTTTACCTCTGTTGTTACCTCTGAACGACACTCACCCATTTCTCGCATCATTCTATCATTCAGTAAATCCCGTCTCTCAAATCCGCTGACAAATATAATATTTTATAATTCAAGAACACTTCTAAATTACCGAACGACGACCTTCAACTCTCAAAAGGGCCATTACACCGAATCAAAAGGGCTATCAACAAATTTACAGGCGGTTATGTAGTAATTTATCAAGCAATTCTTCTTTGTATTTTGGGGAGACCCGTAACTGCGATTTATCAGCCAATTCCACCATTCCACCATCGGTTTTTAAATACCGATTAACATATTTCAAATTGACCAAATGCGAACGATGTATACGACAGAATCCGTGCGGCACAAGTAATTGGTCAAACTCTAATAAGGTACGACTGATTAGCACCGAAGTCTCATTTTGGTAAAATACCCGGGTATAGTTACGCTCGCCCTCGCAACGAATAATATTATTGACTTTGATAATGGCAAATCCATTCATTTCGGGCAGAGCGATCGTCACATGCGAACTATCTTCCTTCTTCTCAATACTTTGTTTCAATACCTCAACACGATGTTTTTCACTAAGCACCGGAATTTCACTAATCCGCTGAATAGTTGCTTTGACATTCTCAACTAAAACGGGCTTTAAAATATAGTCAAAGGCAGAATATTTGAATGCAGTGATTGCATAATCACTGTATGAAGTCGTAAAAACCAGTTTGAAATTTACAGTCGGAAGCTTTTCTATCAAATCAAATCCAGTTCCATCTGGCATCTCAATGTCCAGAAAAACCAAATCGGGAGCTTCCTTGATAATCAAATCGACGCCACTTTCGACAGAATTGGCCTCTCCAACAATTTCAATATCAGAGAAATGCTGATCAAGTATTCGAAACAAGACTCGTCGGGCTAACTGATCATCATCAATAATTGCAGCTCTATACATGCTATCGTATTAAAAATCACCTAAAACTAATAAAAAATAGAAACTTAACAGAAGTTTCCCTCCGATTACTTTTTAACAAAAAAATACGCTTCAATAATCTTTACTGATTTTTACTTGTTATTCTGTTTATATCTTATTTTTGCAGCTAAATATCAAGATAATGACTCGAATACTGAACTTGGAATCATCGACTGAAGTTTGCAGCGTATCGATTGCTGAAAATGGACAAATGATCGACTATATTGAAAGTCACGAAGGACAAAACCATGCCCAAAAGTTAAGCGTTTTTACCGATGAGCTATTGCGACGAAACCAGCTTACCTATCGGCAACTTAATGCGATTGCAGTCAGCAAAGGTCCGGGCTCCTATACAGGTCTTCGAATCGGAGTATCACTGGCCAAAGGACTATGCTATGCTAACCAAATACCATTAATTGCAGTCAGTCCTCTACAGTCGATGAGTCATCATGTCAGTTCAAACCTCAAAAAATACAAACTCAACAAAGCTGACAATCTGCTTTTTTGCCCGATGATTGATGCCCGGCGCATGGAAGTTTACACAGCGCTATACAATCAAGAACATCAGCCGATTGAATCCGTCTCAGCTGCGATCATAGATCGTGAATCGTTCCATAATTTATTGGAAAAACACCCAATCGCTTTTTTTGGAAACGGTTCAGCCAAATGCCAATCAGCAATTGATCATCCCAATGCCATATTTATTGATAACATAAAAACTTCGGCACAGTTTATGTGTTCTTTGTCTCAAGAAGCATATGAAAATAATGATTTTGTGGATGTTGCCTACTTCGAGCCTTTTTACCTAAAAGACTTCATTGCAGGCAAACCCAAAAAGAACATCTTGAAACAATGAAATTAAAATTGATATTTATTTTTTTAACCGCCTGGGTCTTTGCATCAGCCCAGCCCAAGGAAGAATTAAAATACCATATGAAGTATGGTTTTTTCCGAGGCGGGGAAGCAACTTTGAGTGTTCAAGACACAACTTATCAAGGGAAAGAAGCTATTCACTTACTACTGGACGGCAACACAGTTGGGGTTACCGACTTTTTGTTTAAAGTGCACGACGTTTATGAAAGCTTTGTTAATCCGGCAACCTATCAGCCCTATATGGCTATCCGCGATATTCAGGAAGGTGATTACGAATGGTATAACGAAGCCTATTTCTTTCCTGAGAAAGACTCTTTGTACTCCTTAAAGTCCGGGGCGCACGAAGTACCACCCACTACAATCGATTTTGTAACCTCATTTTATTACATGAGAAACACCCCCTACCTGGATGAGTTTGATGGTGGCGAAGAGTTTTCGATACCTGTTTTTCATGCCGATAAGTTTTTCTGGATGCGTGTGAAATACCTCGGAAAAACAAAAATAAAATCTTCCCTAGGTGAAAAACAATGCCATATTATTCAACCTCGAATTGACAAAGGAAAAGTGTTGAACAGCAACAGCGGACTAAAGTTCTACATCACCAACGACAAAGCAAGAATACCGGTACTATTAGAATTCGATTTAAAAGTGGGTTCATTAAAATGTGAACTGGATTCATACAAAATCAATGGTGTTGAGCAGATTGAATAACACACGAACGCAATTGGATTACATCAGAAATTACCGTTTTTAGGCAGAAATTAACTACTTTTGCACAAAATTTTTGTAATTCATTATATATCAAAGATATGGCAAGTACTTCAGATTTTAGAAACGGATTGACAATTGAATACAATGGTCAGATTTTCACCATTGTGCAGTTTCAACATGTTAAGCCAGGAAAAGGCGCGGCATTTGTTCGCACAAAGTTGAAAAATGTAAAAACCGGTAAAGTCATTGAAAATACGTTCAATGCAGGTGTTAAAGTTGATGTTGTTCGGGTTGAAAGAAGACCCTATCAATATTTATACAAAGACGACATGGGATTCAACTTCATGCACACCGAGACGTTCGAGCAAATTTCATTGGATCCGGACTTGATCGAAAATTCTGATTTGATGAAGGAAGGACAAATAATCGAAGTCAATTTCCAAACAGAAATCGAAACTCCACTTACTGCCGAGCTGCCAGCCTCTGTAGAACTAGAGGTTACTCAGACGATTCCAGGTGAAAAAGGAAACACGGCAAGCTCAACTGCTTTAAAACCGGCAACAGTGGAAACCGGAGCTGAAATTATGGTTCCACTTTTCATCAACGAAAACGACGTAATTAAGATTGACACTCGCGAACGCAGTTACAGCGAACGTGTAAAGAAATAAAACAGATTTTTATTTGATACTGTAAAGCCCGGGAATCCGGGCTTTTTTTATACCTGTAATTTTTTCTTAGGCAAGTTCCTCTTCTGTTCCAATTTCGATTGTAAATCAAAAACTACAAGTATTGCAACAAATCCCCAGAATGGAATGGATGCCTTGTCGGTATCCAGAAAATTATTTAAAAAGCCATGAACGAGATAGGTCACCAACCCAATAATCGCAGATAAGATGATCATTCGATGCTCCTTTTTCGACGATCGCGTATATGCATGAACTCCAACATACAAAATAACGACTACCAACAAAATAAAACTGACTGCACCTAAAAAACCGGACTCAGCAAGTGGCCCCAAATATTCGCTATGCGCATTCCCCCGGTCTGCTGAATTAGTGCTAATAATCGTTCGGTTTTTCGTTAGTTGAAATGGTGCATACTGAAACATGTAAGTTCCTGGCCCCCAACCAAACACGGGCTTTTCCTCAAACATTTGCAAAGCGGAACTCCACCGATTGATTCGCTCCAGGTTAGATGCATCGGTTGTTACATTGGTCATCGACGAAAGGTGCGTTGCCAGATCGGCTGACGATTCCTGATTATTTCGTTCAAGAAACATTAATATCTGAGTCTGAAAAACAAGCACAATCGCAACAACAGACAGGCCTGTAATAAACAGTGGCCTAAACCGTAACTTCAACTTAATGACCAGCCAAACCACCCCTCCTAGTACTAAACTCAGCCAGGCAGCACGTGTGTACGACAAAATTAAAGCAATCGTAAACAATAACAACCCACAGCCCGAAAGGAGACGATAGCCATTTCGATATGATTTTGAGAATGTTAATCCAATCAAAATCGGGATAAAGAAAGCGAGCATGGCTCCATAAGAGGTATGATCTTTATAAAAAGGGTTCATAACAAAGTGCGCCGCCTGATCGTTATGAAATCCAAAAGCAAAATGACGCGCCCAAGCATAAAAAATAACGATCACAAAAGCTCCGCAATACAATCCAACAAACCGATAGATATTCTTCGTATTGCGAAAAAGAAGAATACCCATGAAATAGAATGCGCCCAAAAACCAAAGTTTGGATAACCAAAATTTGAGCGACACAATTGGCATGGTGCTGGTTACAGCGGTAATCAGCATCCAGCCCAAATAAAAGTACAGTGCAAGCGAAATTGGATGTGTTAGAATATCCTTTTCAAAACTCTGCCGTTCAGCCAGTTTAAATAAAAACAAAATCAGTATACCAAATAACAATGGCTCTGTGGGAAGAAACATATCAAACGGCAACCCTTCAACCAAATCGTGCAAGGGCAAGGATATCGGAGTAAAAAAAGTGACCAATAACAACAAGCTATCCAACCGGACAATAGCAATGAAAACGATGGCCAACACAAGGGGTAAAATGCTTGCTAGCAGGGTTTCCTGTTGTACGACAAAATAAATGTTGAATGCTAAAAATAAAGCTGAAACAACGTAAAACAGAATAATTTTATAATGTTTACTGAGCAAAATTTACTGCTTTGAAGATTTAATTCCCTCTAAACTAAAAACAGTAAGCAATGCCAAAAACTCAACGGCAATTAAGCTTACCAAAACAATCAGCCAGCGAGTCGGGTATGACTTCTTATCAGCAGGAAATGGTTCTTCAACAACCATGGTGTAGGTCTCTTCTTTTTCTGCTATTGCTATCGCCTTATCATATCGTCGATTTATCGTATCACGCTGAATCTCCAATGCTTCAAGTTCCCGTTGTAACAAAAAGAACTGTCCTCCTTTTTTCTCAAGATTAGTCATCAGATCTTTAATATCATTGACCGCAGTTCTGTTGGCTCCTTCGGCAAGAGCTGTCATATACCCCATTGTTACTTGCTCTGTCTGAATCTCATAATCAAGCAAACCATACTCCTTTCTCAAGCTTTCCATTTCCGAAGAAACCCGATCAATCTCTTTCTTTTTACGCACTAGGTCATTTTGATAGGAGAAGGCTTCTTCAAATGCCTTTTGTTGGCGTAAAAACAATATTTTGCGGTTGTAAAAAGCAACCAATGAATCCACTATATTACTGGCAATTTGTGGATCTGCATCCCGCGCCATCAGTTCAATCGACTCATATTCTGTCTTTTTACATTCAATCCGATCGTCATATTTTTTTAGTATTTTAGTTCGGAAATAAGGATCATCTTCCTTAATGCCATAACGTGAGGTCAACTCAAATGCATCGACAATCTGCCGCTTGATATCGGTAGAATTAAAAACTTCCAACATTTGTTCACTCTCCGATTCCTCTGAATAAGACTGGGTATTCGTTGGATATACCCTGGCTTGTGACTGAAACAATGGTGTTATAAAATACGGCGAAGAAAATACTGCAGACGCTATAATAGTAATGACTCCAACAATGATGAGATGTTGTTTCCATTTCCAGATAACAGTAAAAAGACTCTGGTTATCAAAAAAGCTTTTCATAAAGTGAGATTGTTTGGTCGTTATTTTTGAACGGAATTCAGGATATATTATTATCAGTCCACCAATATTTATTCGGCAATTAGTAAGTAGTAGTTCTTCTTCCCTTTTTGAACCAGAACATACTTATTTCCAATCAGATGATCAGCACTTACCACTAATTCCTGATCAGATATTTTTTCTTTATTGATGCTCAATCCATTCCCTTTAATTGTCCGGCGCAATTCACCTTTCGAAGGAAAAACAGCAACCTTATCGGCTAGCAAATCAACCACATTAACACCTGAGTCTAGTTCGGCTTTTGAAACGGCGAACTGAGGGACACCATCAAAAACAGCCAGAAAAGTTTGCTCATCAAGCTTTTTAAGGTTTTCGGCAGTCCCACGACCAAACAAAATCTGCGATGCTTCAACTGCCATTTCATAATCCTCGCTCGAATGCACCATCACCGTAACTTCCTCGGCTAATTTCTTCTGAAGTTCACGCATGTGTGGAGCTTCCTTGTGGCTGGCAATCAACGCATCAATTTCCACCTTATCAAGAAGGGTAAAAATTTTGATGTAAGATTCGGCATCTTCATCGGTGGTATTTAACCAAAATTGATAGAATTTATAGGGTGAAGTCAATTTGGCATCCAGCCACACGTTGCCACTTTCGGTTTTACCAAATTTACTACCGTCCGCTTTCTTAATCAATGGAATCGTTAACGCATAAGCTTCTCCGCCAGATTTTCTCCGAATCAGTTCAGTCCCGGTTGTAATATTCCCCCACTGATCTGATCCTCCCATCTGCAACTTACAATCCATATTCTGATGCAACCAATAAAAGTCGAATCCCTGCACGAGCTGATAGGTGAATTCGGTGAAAGACATACCGGTTTTAGCGTCCGGATTTAAACGTTTCTTTACTGACTCTTTAGCCATCATGTAATTAACGGTAATGTGCTTGCCAATATCGCGAATAAATTCAAGGAAACTAATCTCTTTCATCCAATCGAAATTATTGACCATAACAGCCTGATTCTCGACGTCACTTTCAAAATCCAAGAACTTCGATAATTGCTTTTTGATTCCGTCAAGGTTCTTCTGCAAAGTCTCTTCGTTTAGCAAATTTCGCTCATGCGACTTTCCCGACGGATCGCCAATCATACCAGTAGCACCCCCGACCAAAGCAAGGGGTTTGTGCCCAGCCATTTGAAAACGCTTCAATAGCATAATTGGAGCTAAACTTCCAATGTGCAACGAATCTGCTGTCGGATCAAAACCAACATAAGCTGTTGTCATTTCTTTCTGCAGTTGTTCTTCTGTTCCGGGCATCATATCGTGGAGCATTCCGCGCCAACGTAATTCTTCAACAAAGTTCATATGATTAAAATTGTTTATTTATAAGGTATCATATGGAACTCGTACGTTAATCATTACCTTTTGTGCTTTGACTAAACGTGCTCGTTTCATCTGTATTATTTTGGGTCTGTTATTATCATATTCGAAAAGCGATTCATTCGGAAACTCAAAAGTGAGAAATCCGCAGGACGCTAACTAATTGCAAAAATCTCGGCAAAGATATAAAAATGAACCATTAAGGGTTAACGAATCTGGCTAATATTTTCAAGAAATCAGTTGATTATAGAACTCCCAAGGCACTGATAAATATGCAGACTAGCGCAAATTGTAAAATAAGATTATAAACCACCCCAAGCAACAGAAACTTAATAAAGGTTTTGACATAAGGCTGACGATAAAAGTTCCTCAACGCGAGATAGATATAAACAGGAACGAATGCTAACAACCACAAGGACCAGGAAGCCACTTCCCATGAAAAAATTAAGTTAATGGCAACAACCAGACTAAGCAGAGAAAACATAAAAGCGTGAATGTGTACCGAAAAAATCAGGTGCCGAATGTAGAATACTTTTTGCCGGACATAGAACAATTTCAGCAACAAGCCAAAAACCGGCAATAAAACGAAAAATGCATAGGACAGGTATTTTAAAATTCTGGAAACCAAACTCTCCGGAGACCGAAGCAGATGAACTAAATTAAGCAATTTGGTTCTTTTTACAGGATCCTCGGTTTCCCTCACCCCTTCTTCCAATTGATCGGCAAGATTCCGAAGCTTACCATGAATCGTCTGTTGGTTTAACAGGTCTGAATAGTTGAGCTTAAACTCAGCAATCTCCGTCGAATCTTCAGTTTCAATAAACTGACCAACATCCAAGCTGTCAACGTTTTCCTGAATGAGTGAATCTGCAAGAACAATTTGATCATTATCAGCTAACTCATAATCGAGCGCTGTATTCAAACCCTGATTTGTAAGTAATTGAAGTAACAGAAAAAGTACAAAACTTAAGAAAATATAAACCCGAAAAGGTGGTGCATATCGCGCACGATGCCCTCTGAAAAATTCCAATGTCAGGAATCCCGGCCTAAAAACCAGATCGCGAAAAGTCCGTAAAAACCGGGTATCAAAAGAGACGAAATTGCCAAGAAAATCATAAAACACGAAACCAAACGGACGATTAAATTCAGAATCAGACTGTCCACAATTGGGACAATAGAATCCTTTGAATTCATGCGAACAGTTTGGGCATGCATGTTCTTCAAGTTCATCAAATGAAGGTTGATTTTTTCTAAACCACTCTTTTTTCACGGAGATGATTTTTACGTTTGAAAAGATCCTGGTCAATTGCATCAAAATTCAGGAATGGAAGAATTGTCGGCACCAGATTTTTTACCGGCTCATACATCTGTGAATTGTCCTTGACGTCCTTCGGAAGAATTCCAACATTTTCATCAACCTCATCAAGGATCAGAAGGAGTACACTTATGATAAAGGCCGATTTTATGACACCAAACAAAATGCCGGCCAACCGATTAATAAAGCCAAGAGCTACGGCTGAAATAATCGTTTCAACAGCTTTCCCAACCAAATGAATCAGAATAACAATGACAACAAATGTGACTAAAAATGCAATCAGCCCGAGATGTTTCGAATCGTAATTAAAGGTTTCAACGATAAACTCGGCGGTAAACTGCGAAAAGTGGATAGCCCCCCAAACACCGAGGATTAAAGCTGCCAGCGAAGCCAGCTCTGCAACAAAACCTTTCGAGAAACCACGAACCGCGGCAAATATCAGCAAAACACCTAAAACGATATCAATGTAATTCACCAGTTTGTTTTTTAGTCGTTTGTTTGATCTAAGGTTTACCTTTTTCAGCAAACAATATTTTCAGTAAAAATAGAAAAATATTTTTGGCTGGCAGTTCATAGGTAGTCTCATTCAAAAAAGATAAATTTGGCTGGCTTGGAAACCGAAAACAAACATATTTGTTAAATCATATAAAAAATAAAAATGCCTATTCTTAATTCGATCATAAACTGGATAAATTTCAAACGAATCTATCAAATTGACCTTTTCAAAAAACACCCTATCGACGCCCAATTGGAAGTCTTCTTTGATTTAATAAAGGAAGCGCGTGATACAGAGATCGGGAAACAATATGACTTCAAAAGCATCAGCTCTGAGAGGGAATTTAAGGAGCGAGTCCCGATCCGCCACTACGAAGATTTTGCCCCTTATATTGAACGACTTCGGCTGGGAGAAAAAAACCTGCTCTGGCCGGGCGAAATAAAATGGTTTGCCAAATCATCGGGCACCACCAACGATAAAAGTAAGTTCATTCCGGTAAGCAAGCAATCGTTGGAAGATGTACACTTTAGAGGAGCCAAAGACGTTTTTGCCTTATACCTCAAGAACAATCCTGACTCGGGCGTTTTATACGGGAAGACGCTAACTCTGGGAGGAAGTCACCGTGTAAATAACTTCAGCAATAAATCTTATTTTGGTGATTTGTCAGCAATCCTGATTGAAAACACTCCCTTTTGGTCTGAGTTCATTCGGACTCCATCAGTTGAGGTTGCGCTGATTGAAGAATTTGAAGAAAAGGTAGCCAAAATTATTGAAGAGTCCCTTGATGAAAACGTAACCTCGCTGGCAGGTGTGCCTTCGTGGTATTTGGTGCTCCTGAAAAAAGTACTCGAACATACCGGGAAAAACAATATTTTGGAAGTGTGGCCCAACCTGGAAGTGTTCATTCATGGCGGAATCAATTTTGATCCTTATCGCGAACAATATCAAAATATCATTCCTTCGAAATCCATGAATTACATGGAAACCTACAACGCCTCCGAAGGTTTTTTTGCTATTCAAGACGACCCGGAAAGCAGCGACATGTTACTGATGCTGGATTACGGAATTTATTACGAGTTTATACCGATGGAAAACTTTCAGGAAGATCATCCGAAAGCCCTAAATCTTTCGGAAGTTGAGTTGGGACAAAACTATGCTTTGGTAATTAGCACAAACGGCGGGCTGTGGCGCTACGTTATTGGCGACACAGTTCAATTTACATCGAAAAAACCATTCAAAATAAAAATTACCGGACGCACCAAACACTTCATCAATGCTTTTGGCGAAGAGGTAATTGTTGACAATGCCGAGCAAGCTTTGAACATTGCAACCGAACGCACCGGAGCCAATATAAAGGAATACACTGCCGGCCCTGTTTTTATGAAAGGTGACCAAAAAGGGGCACACGAATGGATCATTGAATTTGAGCAAAAGCCAGAAGATTTTGACTATTTCATGGAGGTAATGGACGATGCCTTAAAAACGCTTAACTCGGACTACGAAGCCAAACGACACAAAAATCTGACCCTGGAAAAACCACATTTGGTAGTTGCCAAAGACGGGCTGTTTTACGAATGGATGAAACAACGCGGGAAAGTTGGTGGACAGAATAAAATTCCTCGATTGGCCAATAACCGGAAATACCTGGATGAGCTTATTGAGCTCCAAAAAAGATTGTAATTTATAGGGCGTATTCAGTAAGCTCCATTAAATTTGTATTCGAATTACTGAAAAAATAAAATCATGCACATCGCACTTGCAGGCAACATTGGGGCCGGGAAAACAACAATGGCCGGACTTCTGGCAAAACACTATGGCTGGAAACCTCATTATGAGGACGTTGATGAGAACCCTTACCTCAATGATTTCTATGAAGACATGCAACGCTGGTCTTTCAACCTGCAAATATTTTTCCTAAACAGTCGTTTTAGTCAGGTGATGGATATTCAGAATTCGGGACAAACGGTGGTTCAAGACCGGACAATTTATGAAGATGCAGAGATTTTTGCTCCAAACCTGCACGCCATGGGACTGATGTCGACCCGCGATTTCAATAATTACAAAACCTTGTTTCAGTTGATGAGCAAATTGGTGAAAGCTCCTGACTTATTAATTTACCTGAGGGCAAGTGTTCCGACTTTAGTTAATCAAATTCAGCAACGAGGACGCGAATACGAAAACTCCATCCGGTTGGATTACCTCAAACAACTCAATGAGCGATACGAGGCTTGGATCAATCATTATACTGACGGTAAACTTCTGGTCGTCAATGTTGATAAAATTGACATCACCAACAGTCCGGAGGATTTAAGTGGTGTAATTGACAAAATTGATGCTCAGATTCATGGACTGTTTTAACCATGAATCGTTTGCATTTCCTCTTTAATTTCGGCCAACTTTGATTCAGGTATTTTTGCACCAAGCACTTGAATAACTTTGCTTGCCAGCAACGAACCCAGTTTGCCACATTCCTGCAAACCCTTGTTATTGGCCAACCCAAATAAAAATCCGCTGGCATAAACATCACCTGCCCCGGTCGTGTCAATGCTTTTCACAATCGGCGTTTCAACCTGAATAAATTGGTTCCCGGCCTGAATTAAGGAGCCCTTTTTACCAATTTTAACAATGGCAATTTCACACTGAGAGGCAATTTTTTTCAAGGCTGCCTCTGGCTCCAATCCGGTGTACGACTTCGCTTCCTCCTCATTGGCAAAAACAATATCTACATATTCTTCAACCAGTCGGGTTAAAAATTCAAGGTTGGCATCAACAACATTAAAACTGGCCATATCCAGAGAGATTTTCAAACCCTGCTTTTTCGCTAACTTCAAAATACCTTCAATCAACTCATGATTAAAAACCAAGTAGCCTTCAATGTGCAGGTAGTCGTAGTTGGCAAATAGTTTTTCGGAAAGTTCATCAACACTCAATTCGCTGGCAGCACCAAGGTAAGTGCCAAACGTGCGCTCCGAATCGGGAGAAATCAAGGTAGCCGCTTTCCCCGTAGGAATCTGGCTAAAAAACAAATGAGGTGTGATATTCGACTTCTCAAATTCATCTTTGAAAAAATGCCCCATTTCATCATTCGAAATTTTGCCAATAAAACCAGCCTTCCCTCCCAGTTGGGCTATTGCGCGAACCGTATTGGCTGATGAACCGCCGGTTTCAATACTCCGATCAATGTCTGCAGTGCGATCCAGCATTTTCTGAGAAAGCTCAGCATTAACCAAGGTCATACTTCCTTTAGGCAGCTGAAATGTATCCAGCAATTGATCATCTTTTAATTGAACCAGAATATCAACCAGGGCACTTCCGATACCCACAATTCGCTTTTGAGTGTTGTTATTTTCCATAGGCCTGCAAAAATAATAAAAAAGGGGATTGATAAATTCAGGCTTTCAAATTGTTAGTCAAAAAAAAGCAGTTTCTAATTTCAGCAAACTTTTAGCCTGCGCAATATTGAAAGTGAATAATCAGTTAGATAGAGTAAATTCTTATATTTGTTCAGGTTGACAAGACAGGAGAGAAGGATGAGGATTGAAGGAAAACGTGATAATAATTGGTTTCAGTCGGTATTTAAGGAGCATTACCAGTATGTTCGAAATTTCATTTACTACCTCTCGGGAGACTTGACTATTACCGATGATCTGGCTCAGGATGTTTTCCTTGTTTTGTGGGAAGAACGATTCAACGTCAAGCAAGAAACTGTCCGGTCTTATCTTTTCACCATCGCTCGAAATCATTATTTCAAGCATCATCGCAAGAAAAAAATTCAGCTCAATTTTAGCAGTTCGCTAGTCACAAAGCACGAAAATGAGTCGCCGGAATATCTGATGGAACTGAAAGAGTTTGATCAAAAATTGCAATCCGCCATGGCGCAGTTGCCCGAAAAAACCAGAGCCATTTTTTTAATGAACCGGATTGAAAAAATGACCTATCAGGAAATTGCTGACAACCTGCAATTAAGTGTCAAAGCAATCGAAAAACACATCAGCAAGGCACTTAAACATTTACGATCGAAAGTAGATAAACAGTTTTAAGGTGGTTATCTTTAGGCAACACAAAAACATGAAACTTTGTTGGAAAATCGTAAAACACATATCGTCTTTAGCCTACTTCTTGTTTTATTAAGCATCTCTGGTTTTGCACAGCAACAAGTCATTTCCGTACATGCTGAAAACAAAAGTCTGAATACCGTTTTTGAAGAAATTTCGGCAACATACCACACGCCATTTGCTTTTGATGCCGACTATTTTTCGACCATTACCGTTACGATTCATCAGGATAAGATTTCAGTCACTGATTTTTTAACCTTATTGAGCGACCGATATCACTTGCTTTTCGAGAAAATTGAGAACACCTACGTGCTCTATGAAAACCCAGCACCTCTACCTCCGAAAAAGCCGGAATTCATCACGCTAAAAGGTCAGGTTATTGATCAAACCACCGGCGAACCATTGCTATTTTGCACTGTCGCTTACGGCGAAAACCTTGGAACAATCACCAATGAATTAGGAATTTTCAATGAAAAGATTGCAAAAACGGATGAAGTGAATATCCAGATTAGTCATTTGGGCTACCAGCGATTAGATACCACGATTAATACAGACCCTGATAATTTCCATCAGATTGCCCTGGTGCCTTTTGCCATCCATATTGAAGCGATTGAAGTTCATCAACAAGAAAAGAATGTGATTGAAATGGGCAAGCAAAACGGACGAATGGCCTTTAACCCCAAGCAATCAGAAAACTTGCCCCGAATTGACGACAGCGATTTGGTGACTTCGTTGAGTTTGATTCCCGGTGTTAATTTTCTTAGCGGGCAATCCTCCGGCATTTCTATCCGCGGAGGCTCCCCTTCCGAAAACCTGATTTTGCTGGATGGTATGCCGATTCTGGAAACCAGCCACTTGTTTGGCAACCTCAGTGTACTCAATGCCAAATATATTTCGCAGGCTTTTGTTTCTCGCGGTGCTTTTGATGCCTCGTTTGGCGAGCGGATTTCAGGCGTTGTAGAGTTGACTGGGAAAGATAATTATTACCGCCCAAGCCTTGATCTATCAGCGAACCTGCTCAATGTAAATGCATCGGGCCGACTTCCTATTGGTCAGGTCGTCTCCATCAGTGGTGCCTACCGAAAATCCTACATCGACCAGTGGGAGAATTATTTGTATCGGCAAATTTTGGAACAAGGCACCCAGACGGATGATCAGGCATCCGTATCACCAACTGTTATGTACGATGATGCCAACCTAAAACTAAGCATTAAACCTTCAGCAAATCAAGAGATATCGCTGAACGCCTTTCAAAGTAACGATCAACAAAATCGCGATTTTATTTTTAGCGACAACTCCCGGTTTTTCAAGGCAGATGAGGCAAACAGCGAGAACCGCGGCATTGGAGGAAATTGGAGATACCAAGCAGGAAATTGGCAACATCATTTCAACCTCGGATACAACGAACTAAATAGATACTCGGCTTCGGCATCAGGTTTGGAACCAAACAAGAACGGAAAAGGCGGCAAGGAAGAATCGGACACTGACGAGAATCGTTTACAGGAGATCATGGTCAGTTGGTCGAGCGAATGGAAAACCGGGGAACTCACCCATCAGTTTGGTATTGGTGCCAATGTTGACGAAGTTTCCTACTCGTACATCAACAATAAAACGGTTGGAAATGTCAAAATTGACTCTATCAATTACGATTCTGAAGTAACAATCCTACATGCTTTCATACAAGAAAAAATCCAGTTGACCGAAAAGCTACACGCCCGGATTGGAGTGCGGGTGAACCAGGAAAACATCCAGAATCAACTCTATTTTCAACCACGGTGGGGAATTAGTTATGCGATTTCAGAAAAGCTAAATCTGTTTTACTCCGGTGGAATTTACAACCAGTTTATGTCGCGAATCAGAAAAATAGACACGGATGGAAACAGTGACTTAGTTTGGTTTTTACCCGACTCAACAGGAGTTGGTATTCTGGAATCTCAGCAGCATGTTATGGGCTTGCGCTATGAAAGCAACGGTTTATCAATCAACATTGAGCCTTATTATAAAACGACATCGGGAAAAGTCAATCTGTACGCCGAATTGAGTGGCGGTAAGGAAAAAACCATTCGCTATTCTACTCGAAATGGAAAATCAGAGCACTATGGGTTTGACGTTCTGGTCCATTACAAACAGGGATTGTTCACACACATGGTGGCCTACAGCTTATCGAAATCAACCGAACAGTTTGAGGTTTTTAATAGTGGCGAAAGCTATCCGGCTTTTGACGATCAGCGTCACAGGATTCGCTGGACCGAGATGGCCCGATACAAAAGTTGGATTTTATCTACCAATTTAACCTACCACTCCGGCAGCCCTTATCTGATCACACAAAGTGAAGAAGCTGGAATTAGTCAAGAGTTTGGTCGCCTACCTTTTTTCGCCCAAGCCGACTTATCGCTGATGAAGCGGTTCAAATCAAAATTCTTTACCATTAGTTCAGGTATTTCACTGCTCAATATTTTAAACCGTAAAAATGTGTTAGAAGTTGACTATTTCAATATTTCTGACAATACTGGCTCTTATTCCATACGCACCGACATTACCGCCCTGAAATTTACGCCTGTTTTTTTCATCAACATCAAACTACAATAAACCAACACATTACACCCCTCTGGAAAAATAATTCATTTTCTTGGTAGGGTATTTTCAGTTGAATGGATAGTAAGGGTATCAATCAATCATTTGAGCTATGTGCACGACCAACAAATCTGTATTTCCAATTTTACTTGTTCTACCCGACAAAAAAGACCGAATGGAACAGGTAATTGAATCCTATCAGGTTCCGGAAACGAAAGATGAAGAGGTTGTGCTGAGAGAAATCATCCAGAAAATTGGAGAGGGAAAAAACAAAAGGGCAAACGGACAATCGTTGCGACTCAATTTTTACCGAATTGCAATTCCCATTGCAGCAAGCCTTATTTTGGTTTTCCTTCTTCAGTTTTTTCTTGCTGAACAGTCGTTTGAAAACCAGACCCAGCAAGTTCTCACGTTTCGACTTCCTGATCAATCGCGCGTTGTTCTCAGCCCAAACAGCACGGCCAGTTATCCGAAATATTGGTGGAAACGGCAAGTTGATTTAAAAGGAGAAGCTTATTTTGAAGTTAAAAAGGGAGAAAAGTTTACGGTAAAAACTCAGCTCGGAGCAGTCCGTGTTTTGGGTACTCGATTTCTGGTTTCTGAAAAGCAAAACAATATGCTCGTTAGTTGCTACGAGGGGAAAGTGAAATTTTCGGACAACAAGCAGGAACAACTAATACCAGCCGGAAATTCGCTGGAATATAAAAACAATCAGTTAACCGATTTAAAAGAGCTTGCGATTGACTATCCAGAGCTCGCAGCGTTCGACAGAACGTTTAAAAACCAGGAACTTTCAGCCTTAACTGAAAATCTGGAAGAGTTTTTCAACATTAAGATTGAACTTCAAGCCAGTACCGGGAAACATTTTTCGGGAAAGATAAAAACAACAAATGCAGAAACAGCTGTTCGCATTATTTGCCGATCGTTGGGACTGCAGTACCAAATTAACTCAAATCAAGAATATATAATTAACGAATAAAAATAACAGTTATGAAAGTTAGATTAAAAACAGCATCAATTATACTTTTTGCGATGATGGCAGGATTTTTCATGTCATGTACAGAAAATAGTCAAGATCCGACCAGCGGAAGCTTGTCAGATGAAAATTCGAATGGCTCACTAACAGGGAAAGGCCATGTGTCGTTTTTATTGACCGATGCTCCGTTTCCAACCAACATGGTGGCCGAAGCCAATGTAACAATCGATAAAATTGAAATCCGCATGGTGGCCGATTCAGACTCTACAGAGAATGATTCAACGACATTTATCACGGTTTCAGAAGAAATGATGGAATTCAATTTACTGGATTTAAGAAATGGCGTAACTGCGGAATTGACCGAAGCAGAATTGGATACAGGAACATATGATTTGATCAGAATGCATGTGGTTGATGCCAATGTGGTACTGAACGACGAAGATAGCACAACTTACGACCTTAAAATTCCAAGTGGGTCAAGCAGTGGTTTGAAAATTAAAATAATGGACGGGCTAACAGTTGCTGACGGTGGCTCATCAACAGTATTATTGGATTTTGATGTGAGTAAATCATTTATTGTTCAAGGGAATGTGAAAAGCAAAAAAGGCATTAAAGGTTTTATTTTTAAGCCGGTAATACGAGCCGTAGTGCAAGAAGATTTCACAGGCATTATCAACGGATATGTGTCAGTTGGAGATAGCGTTGCTGTTGGAAATGCAACCGTTGAGTTCTATCAAATGGATTCATTGATCACTTCAGCTTTGACTGATACAACCGGCTACTATGCAGCAATTGGTCTTCCTACAGCAGATTACGACATTAAATGCATTGCTGAAGGATACGAAGAATTTGAAACTTCAGGTATCGTTGTCATTGCAAACGACACAACATCAGTCGATATTTTGTTAACTCCTGTTGAAGTGGCAGCTGAAGAAAGCGGAGAATAAACAATCAACCCAAAAGGGATATTTTAATCAATCAATTCGAAGTGTAAGCCTCCTGAGTTTGGAGGCTTTACTTTTTTACAAAAAGAAAGAGGCAGTCTAAACAGCTGCCTCTTTCTTGAATTATTTTGAATTTGATTACTTCTTAATAATCTTCTCGGTAAATTCCTTGTCACCCAATTTTAGTGTAACAAAGTAAATCCCATTTACCTTATCTGAAAGGTTAATCATAATCGGATCAGACAATTGATATACCTGACGATGAATTTCCTGACCAACAAGGTTACGAACAAAGATTTCTCCTTCTAACAAATCGCCATTCTTCACATCAACTTTAATAAGTCCATCAGTTGGATTAGGATAAACACGGTAGCCAGATTCACTAATCAGCTCATCGAAACCAGTTGGAATTTGCACAACTACAACTATTTCTACGCTTGCAGTTGCACCCATTTTATCGGTTGCTGTTAGTATAAACTTATGCTCTCCCAATTCATCAGCAGTTGGAGAAAGAGTCAACTTCATCTCAGCTTCGTTCATGCTCATCCAAGCTGGAAGTGCAGAACCATCTTCAGCAGTTGCAGTGATCGTCAATTCATCACCCTCATCAGTATCGTTAAACAAATCAGACTTTACAGGTAATTCAAGTGTTTCTGTACTGTTTTTATCAATTGAAACGGTATCGATTGAACCAATCGCA